>OCQC01000078.1_pt1 | contig 139255 bp, 147 predicted proteins | sample 1538401 | NCBI WGS metagenome assembly OCQC01 (sample SAMN04571689, study PRJEB22368) | human gut metagenome | biome: human gut; material: stool | host: Homo sapiens | place: Luxembourg | collected 2012-08-03 | reverse complement strand
ATATGTGCGAAGCATTTGAAGGATTAATAGAAGAAGGCAGAGCTAAGGGAAAAGCTGAAGAACTAAAGGAAAAATACAAATCATGGGTAACATTAAGCAACAATCTAAAAAAGAGAGGCATGAGTAATCCTGAAATTGCTTCTTTACTTGGTGTACCGGAAACTGAATTGCAAAAGGCATTTAAGATGATTAAAGAAGAAAAAACAGAGAAAATGAATATGAAATGAAAATGTAAAATAAACTAAACGATATTAATGATTTTCATAACCTCTTGACAAGGGTAGTATAATGTGGTTGAAGTAAAAGAAATGGTTCAATGAAAGAAGGAATTTTTATGAAAAAGTTACTTGTACCGGTTATACTTATGATGGCGTTGTTAGCAGGATGTGGCAATGCAGGCAATGATTCGCTTGTTAATAAAGATTATACCATTGATTCAAGTGACAATAATGAAGCTGAAGTGACCACTCCGGCAAAGGATGAAGAACAGCAGACAACTTCTGTAAAGGCTGGTGAAGATAGCACAACCAATGCTTCCAATAGCAATACATTGAATCAGCCATCAGATGACAGGTTTGCATATAAGATAAAAGGTTCAATAATGGATTTTGATTCTGTCAAGGGTCCATATATTATAATTGACCTTGATAAGATGACAGTCCTTGATTCAACAAGTAAGAATGCCAGAATTGACAATTATTCATATGACGGAACCGTCCTTACCATAACGTTATCCAGCGATGAAGATAAGAATCCACAGACATATGTAATAGATACAAGTGTAAAGTCAATGGGTAAGTTACCTGTATCCTAAATCAAGTTGATGTAAAAGCGTAAAAAAATATTGCATATATAAATAACTTGTGTTAAATTACATTTTAGTGACGAGAGTCAATTCAGACCGCTTCATTTATGAAGAGAGCCTTACGGACAGGCGGGTCGGCTGCCGGGCGGATAATCCGCATTATTGATTACATTATCATCTTGTGAAAGTCAATAAGAGCAGTAGGCTTTTATCGTGCTGAATACTCTGGCAACATATAATTATTTATATTGGACGACAACAGGTGGTAATGATACCACCTGTTATTTTTATATATATAAGGAGACCTTCAAATGGATTTGGAAAAACAGAAGCATGCGCCTATATGTGATGCACTGGAAAGATTTAAGAAAAAGAGAGTAGTACCTTTTGATGTTCCGGGACATAAGAGAGGAAGAGGTAATCCGGAATTATGTGATTTACTTGGAGAACAATGTGTAGGACTTGATGTGAACAGCATGAAGCCTCTTGATAATCTTTGCAATCCGGTGTCAGTAATTTCAGAAGCAGAAGAACTGATGGCAGATGCCTTTAATGCGGCAGGAGCATTTCTGATGGTTGGAGGGACAACAAGTGCTGTACAGGCGATGGTTTTGTCTGTATGTAAAGAAGGAGACAAAATTATTTTACCGCGAAACGTACATAAAAGCGTGATTAATGCACTGATTTTATGCGGGGCGGTACCTGTTTATGTTAATCCTACAACACATCCTGAGATTGGTATATCGCTTGGGGTACCTGTGGATAAGATGCAAAAGGCAATAGAAGAAAATCCTGATGCTGTGGCGGTGCTTATTAACAATCCCACATATTACGGAATCTGCAGTGATTTGAAATCATTAACCGATTTGGCACATAGCCATGGGATGAAAGTACTGTGTGACGAAGCGCACGGAACACATCTTTACTTTGGAAGTAATTTACCAATATCGGGCATGGCGGCAGGGGCAGACCTTGCGGCGGTATCCATGCACAAATCGGGTGGAAGCCTGACGCAAAGTTCCGTGCTTTTGACGGGACAAAATATGGACAAAGGACTTGTAAGACAGATAATTAATCTTACTCAGACAACGTCGGCAAGTTATTTACTTTTATCAAGTCTTGACCTTAGCAGACGTAATCTTGCCCTGCGTGGAAAAGAATGTTTTGACAAAGTTGTTGAGATGGCAGAATATGCGAGAGAAGAAATTAACAGAATCGGTGGATATTATGCATACGGGCGTGAACTTGTGGATGGTGTTAATGTTTTTGATTATGACGTTACCAAGCTTTGCATATATACAAGGAATATCGGGCTCACGGGAATAGAAGTGTATGATTTGCTCAGGGATGAGTATGATATTCAGATTGAATTCGGGGACCTTGGAAGCATTATGGCATACATCTCAATCGGCGACAGGTTAAGGGATATTGAGAGATTGGTAGGTGCATTGGAGGATATAAAAAGACTTTATGCAAAGGATGGAAGCAACCTTGCATGTGTAGATTTTATAGAGCCTGAAGTTGTTAAAAGTCCTAAACAGTCATTTTATGCAGAGAAGGTTTCAATGCCGCTTTCAAAAAGTGCAGGAAATGTCTGTGGTGAATTCGTAATGTGTTATCCACCGGGAATTCCAATACTTGCACCGGGAGAGCTGATAACAGATGAGATAATTGAACATATTGTTTTTTCAAAAGAAAAAGGCTGCAGCCTTCAGGGTGCGGCTGACCCGGATGTGGAAAATATCAGGGTTTTAAAATAATCATACAGGAGAAATGAGATGGCAGGGAAAAAAGCAGAAATGTGGTTCTCTGATTATCAGACAGAAAATGTCTGCCTTGATATCAGAATTGAAAAAGAGCTTTATTCGGGACAAAGTGAATATCAGCGTATAGAAATACTGCAATCTGAATCTTTTGGCAGAATACTTGTTCTTGATGGAAGTATTGTATTTTCAGAAGCAGATGAATTTATATATAACGAGATGGTTACGCATGTACCGATGTCGGTACATCCCGATGTTAAAAAAGTGCTTATAATAGGCGGCGGTGACGGAGGCGTATGCACCGAATTTACAGCATATCCCGAAATTGAAGAAATAGATGTTGTTGAGCCTGATGAAGAACTCGTAGAGGTATGTATGAAATATTTTCCGGATACGGCAAGAGGCCTTAATGACGAAAGGGTGCATATATATCATCAGGACGGGCTTAGGTTTCTGCGAGGCAGAAAAGGAGAATATGACATAATTATAAATGATTCTACAGACCCGTTTGGACACACGGAAGGACTTTTTACTAAAGAATTTTATGGAATATGTTATCAGGCACTTAAGGAAGATGGAATAATGGTTTATCAGCATGGAAGCCCCTTCTTTGATGAAGATGAATCAGCATTCCGTTCAATGCACAGGAAAGTATACAGAAGTTTTCCTATAAGCAGGGTATATCAGGCGCATGTGCCTACATGTGCCAGCGGCTACTGGATGTTTGGTTTTGCCAGTAAAAAATATCACCCGCTTAATGATTTTGATTCAAAAAGATGGGAAGAGAGACATCTTAAAACATGGTATTACACAACTAATCTTCACCTTGGAGCTTTTATGCTGCCAAAATATGTTGAGGATTTATTAGAACAGGAGGAAAAAGAGAATGGCTAGATTATTAATTATCGGATGCGGTGGAGTTGCAGGAGTTGCAATAGCAAAATGTTGTCAGAACAGTGAGGTATTTACGGATATCTGTATTGCCAGCAGGACGGTTTCAAAATGTGAGGCGGTTAAAGAAAAACTTGCACCACATACTAAGACAAGAATTACAACAGCTAAAGTTGACGCAGATAATGTTGAAGAGCTTGTCGCACTTATTAAAGAGTATGGACCAACGGCAGTTCTTAATGTGGCATTGCCTTATCAGGATCTTACAATAATGGATGCATGCCTTGAAGCAGGCGTTGATTATATTGACACAGCTAATTATGAACCGGAGGATACAACGGATAAAGTCTGGAGGGAAAAGTATGAAAAAAGGTGCAAAGAAGAAGGCTTCAGTGCATATTTTGATTACAGCTACCAGTGGGCTTATGAAGATAAATTCAGGAACGCCGGACTTACCGCACTTCTTGGAACCGGTTTTGATCCCGGCGTAACAAGTGTGTATACAGCTTATGCCCTGAAACATTATTTTGATGAAATCCATACAATAGATATTCTTGACTGTAACGGTGGCGACCATGGTTATCCTTTTGCAACTAATTTTAATCCCGAAGTTAATTTAAGGGAAGTAAGCGCACCGGGCAGTTATTGGGAGAACGGCAAATGGATTGAAGTGCCTGCCATGAGCATTAAGAGGGAATATGATTTCCCACAGGTAGGAATGAAAGATATGTATCTTCTGCACCACGAGGAAATAGAATCCCTTGCTAAAAATATTCCGGGAGTAAAAAGAATCCGTTTCTTTATGACATTCGGACAGAGCTACCTTACCCACATGAAATGTCTTGAAGACGTGGGAATGTTGTCAACGGAACCGGTTATGCATAATGGACAGGAAATAGTTCCAATCCAGTTTCTTAAAACACTTCTTCCTGACCCGGCTTCACTTGGAGAGAGAACAGTTGGCAAAACTAATATAGGATGTATTTTTAACGGCGTTAAAGATGGTAAAGAAAAGACAATTTACATCTATAATGTCTGTGACCATCAGGAATGTTATAAGGAAGTGGGAAGTCAGGCAATCAGTTATACTACAGGAGTACCGGCTATGATTGGAGCAATGCTTGTATGTCAGGGAATATGGAAAAAACCTGGCGTATTCACCACTGAACAGTTTGACCCGGATCCATATATGGAGGCCCTTAACAGGTTCGGACTTCCTTGGGTTGTTGATGAGAATCCTGCAACTGTAGAATAATCGACGAGGTTATAAAGTGAAAATTAACGAGTTACCAACACCCTGCTATGTTATAGATGAAAATATCATAGAGGAAAACTGCAAAGTTCTTGCAGATGTTATGAAAAAAACAGGCTGTCATGTGCTTCTGGCGCAGAAAGCGTTTTCCAATTATGCCTTGTATCCGCTGATTGGAAAGTATTTATCAGGAACAACTGCCAGCGGACTTTATGAAGCAAGACTTGGCAGAGAAGAAATGGGCAGGGAAAACCATGTTTTTGCTCCGGCATATAAGGATGAGGATATGGATGAACTTGTAAAAATATGTGACCATATTGTATTTAATTCCATATCCCAGTTAGAAAAACACAAAGAAAAATGCAGAAACGTCAGCATAGGAATACGTGTTAATCCTGAATTTTCAACGCAGAATGGACACGAAATTTATGACCCTTGCGGAAAAGGAAGCCGCCTTGGTGTGACTGCGGACCTGCTTAGAAATGCAGATTTAACCGGAATTGACGGACTCCATTTTCATACGCTTTGTGAGCAGAATTCGGATGATTTGAAGAAAACACTTGATGTTGTTGAAGAAAAGTTTGATTTCCTTCTTAGGAAGGTTAAATGGGTAAATTTTGGCGGTGGACATCATATTACAAGAAAAGACTATAATGTGGAGCTTTTATGTGACTGCATTACCCATATAAAAGAAAAATATAATGTCAAAGTATATATTGAACCGGGAGAAACGGTTGCGCTTAATGCAGGTTATTTTATCACAACGGTGCTGGATAAGGTTAAAAACAGCGGAATAACCTGCCTTATTCTTGACGGAAGTGCGGCCTGCCATATGCCGGATGTGCTTGAAATGCCGTACACACCACCGTTATCAGAAGGCAGCATTATAGAGATTCCGGAAAAAGAGTTTGACTACAGGCTTGGCGGAAATACCTGCCTTGCCGGTGACATTATTGGTAATTACAGATTTGACCATGATGTTCAGATTGGCGAACGCCTGACTTTTTGTGATATGGCGATTTATTCCATGGTAAAAAATAATACATTTAACGGGATACCGCTTCCGTCCATATATTCAATGGATAGAAACGGGGATTGCCGTCTGATAAAATCTTTTGGATATAATGACTTTAAAGAAAGGCTTTCATAGATAATGGACTATAGTATAATAAAAAATTACCGTATGCCCGGTGAATTTGAACCCCATGACGGCTGTATTATGATATGGCCCGTGCGACAGGGCAGCTGGCCTTATAACGGCAGAGATGCCCAAAAAGCTTTTATGGAAGTTGCCAAAGCCATTGCTAAAAGTGAAAAAGTATATATGCTTGCGGATGAATGTCATATTGAAGAAGTTAAAAACAGCCTTAAGGAAAATATGGAGGCTGTGATTATAGAAAGCGATGATGCATGGGCAAGAGATGTGGGACCTACCTATGTTGTTGATGATAAAGGCAACAGAATGGGAATTAACTGGAAATTTAACGCATGGGGAGGCAGCTTTGACGGGCTTTATATGCATTATGACAAAGATGACAAGGTAGCTTCCGGGTTTTTAAAGTATACAGGAGATATGATTTTTGATGCCCATCCTTTTGTACTTGAGGGCGGTTCGATTCACAGCGACGGAGAAGGCACAATTCTTACTACGGAAGCATGTCTTTTAAGCAAGGGCCGTAATCCTTCAATGACCAAAAATGAGATTGAGGATATACTTCTTAAAACACTCGGCGGCAGAAAAGTTCTCTGGCTCCCTTGCGGTATATATAATGATGAGACTAATGAGCATGTTGACAACATATGTGCATTTACAAGACCGGGCAGAGTAGTGCTTGCGTGGACTGATGATAAAAATGATCCTCAATATGAGATGAGCAGAAGATGTGAAGAATATCTTTTACAACAAAAAGATGCAATGGGAAGATCTATTGAGATTGTTAAACTGCCGGTTCCTTCAACTCCTGTCCTTGTTAAAGAAAGTGACCTCCAAGGATATGTGTTTGAAGAAGGCGAGGATGTGAGAGAAGCAGGAGAACGGCTGGCTGCCAGTTATGTTAATTTCTATATATCCAATAAAAGTGTTATTGTTCCACAATTTGGTGATGTTAATGATGAAACAGCGGTTAATATTCTGCAAAAGGAATTTCCCGGCAGGACGGTATGCCCTGTCAAAGCAGATGTGATTTTGCTTGGAGGAGGAAATATTCATTGCATTACCCAACAGATTCCTAAAGGAGGAAAATAATGAGAAAAGTATGTGTTGCTTCCATTCAGATGAAGTGCAGCAGGGAAGTTAATGAAAATATTCTTACGGCAGACAGACTTGTAAGGACTGCCGCAGAAAAAGGAGCAGAAATTATTCTGCTTCCTGAACTTTTTGAGAGACAATATTTTTGCCAGGAAAGACGATATGAGTACTACGGATTTGCAAAACCGGTTGAGGATAATGATGCAGTAAAACATTTTCTGCCTGTGTCTGAGGAACTAAATATTGTTCTGCCATTGAGTATTTATGAAAAGGACGGAAATGTTCTGTATAATACTGTTGTGGTACTTGACTGCGGAAAAATACTTGGAATTTACAGGAAAACACATATTCCGGATGACCATTTTTATCAGGAAAAATTTTATTTTACTCCGGGAAATACAGGATTTGTGACATTTAAAACAACTTACGGACAGATAGGAATCGGTATATGCTGGGACCAGTGGTTTCCGGAAACAGCAAGGTGCCTCACACTTAATGGGGCAGAGCTTTTATTTTATCCTACGGCGATTGGCAGTGAACCTATCCTTAACTGTGACAGCATGAAGCACTGGCGTAATGTTATGAAAGGTCATGCCGCAGCTAATATTATTCCTGTTATAGCAGCCAACAGATACGGCCTTGAAGAAGTAACGCCGTGTGATGCCAACGGAAACCAGAGTTCTTCACTGGAGTTTTACGGTTCCGGATTTATTACTGATGCTACGGGCGAACTGCTCTGTGAGTCGGGAAGAAAAGGCGATGACATTCTTTTACAGGAATTTGACCTTGATGAAATAGCCGCAATGCGACTTGAGTGGGGACTTTTCAGAGACAGAAGACCGGAATGTTACGAAAAAATATTGAAATAACACACGTTAATGTGTTAAAATGAGTAGTGCATAATTTTAGCACTCGATTAAATTCCAAGGAGGAAAAGATGGGAAAACTTTTTAAACTCAAAGAGAATGGTACTACTGTTCGTACTGAGATAGTTGCAGGTCTTACCACATTTATGACAATGGCTTATATCATTGCATTAAATCCTAACCTGTTAACGGCTTTTGGTGCCAATGGTGGAACAGAGTTATGGAACGGTGTGTTCCTCGCAACATGTATTGCTTCTGCAATCGGTATGTTCGTAATGGCATTTCTTGCCAACAAGCCTTTTGCCCTTGCACCGGGTATGGGACTTAACAGCTTTTTTGCTATAGTTGTAAGTAATATTGTTTCAATTACTGGATTAAGTTACACTGAATCATTTCAGGCTGGACTTTGCATAATCCTTATTGAAGGTATTATTTTCTTTATTCTTTCTGTACTTAATGTACGTGAGAAAATTGTTCAGGCAATTCCTTTGGGAGTACGACTTGGTATTGCTCCGGCAATCGGTCTTATGCTTATGAACATTGGTTTTGGTTCTAATGCGGGTATTTATAGTGATAAGGGTGGCCCTTTCTATGTAATGAGAGACTTTTTCGGTTCATTAACACCGGGTCTTGCAAGAGATACAATGGGCTCAGGTTACTCAGCAATGGTTTTAGCTGTAGTGACAATGTTTATCGGATTATTTGTTATCATTATACTTGCTCATAAGAAAGTTAAAGGTGCCGTTTTACTTGGTATGCTTGCTTCTTGTGTTATCTATTGGGCAGGCGAAGCTATCTTCCTTGATACTAATCCATTTGCATCACTTAAGGGTGCTTCTTTTGTACCTCCATTCGCAGATATGGCGGATACAACATTATTCAAGTTCAATTTTTCAGGATTTGTTGAAATTGGATGGTTTACAGCAATTACGCTGATAATTACATTCTGTATTATCGATATGTTTGATACAATCGGAACTCTTGTGGGAACTGCTTCAAGAGCCGGTATGGTTGATGAAAATGGCGAGATGCCTAACATGAAGCAGGCATTGATTTCAGATGCTGTAGCAACAGTAGTAGGCTCTGCAACAGGTACTTCTACAGTTACAACATTCGTAGAATCAGCTTCAGGTGTTGAAGCCGGCGGACGTACAGGTCTTACAGCTTTGGTAACAGGTATTCTTTTCCTTGCATGTATGTTTATTGCACCTATTGCAGCAATTATTCCACCTGCCGCTACATCAGCAGCGCTCATCTATGTTGGTATCCTTATGATTAGTGGTCTTAAGAAAATTAACTTTGATGATATGACACAGACAGTTCCTGTAGCACTTATGTTAATTTCAATGCCTATATCAGGATCTATCGGACATGGTATTGGATTAGGATTAATTGCTTACACAGTAATTAAATTATTCACAGGTAAGGCTAAGGAAGTTTCAGTTCTTACTTATATAATTTCAATTATATTCCTTATTAAATTTTTCCTTGTTGTTGCCGTGTAATAACATAGGATAATATATAAAAATCACTGAGAACATACCGCCATCCGGAAGTCAGACCTGTAAATCTGACAACAGGAGGCGTATGTTCTCAGTAATTTATTTTAATTCAAATAATGCGGCACTGAACCTTTGCATTGTGCAGGTTAATGTGTTGCCGTCAATATGCCAGAACACATTGTTTTCATCGGCATTTCCGCCATAACATTTCCAATCACTGTTCATAAGGATATTTACTCCCTTATTGTCCGGAAGTTCAATCCGGTAATCAATCTGCTCATATTTACTGAAGTTAAATATAGCAAATATACGGCTTTTATTATCTTCTCTCAGAATAGAGTACATAAGTCGGTCAGGGGAGTTACAGTCCAGCCATTTAAAACCGTCATAATCATATTCTTTTCCGAAAAAAGCCGAATGGGAAAGATAATTTTTGTTAAGATCTGCAATGTAATTGTTAAATGCCCTATGGATAGGAAAATCAAGAAGCATAAAGTCTTGTTCCCTTTTTTCGTCCCATTCCCTGAACTGACCGAGTTCATTACCCATGAAATTAAGCTTTTTGCCGGGATGAACCATCATATACATATAAAAAGCTCTTGCCTGAGGAAACTTAATATCGTAGTCACCATACATTTTCTGTAAAATTGTAGCTTTGCCGTGAACCACTTCGTCGTGGGAGAGAGGCAGAAGAAACTTTTCATTATAGTAGTACATCATGGAGAAAGTGAGCTTATGGTAATTGTTATATCTGTCGTCCGGTGACATCTGAAAATATGATAATGTATCATGCATCCAGCCCATATCCCATTTGTAATCAAATCCAAGTCCGCCTTCCGACACTGATTTGGTAACATTGGAAAAATTGGTTGAGTCCTCGGCAGCAAGGAAACATCCGGGATTTCTGTCTTTGAGTCCCTGATTCATATATTTGATGAAATCAACGGCATTACCGTTAACACCTCTTTTTTCATCACCATGCCAATAAATTATACGGCTGATAGCATCCATTCTGAGACCATCAAAATGGAAAGTCTGGAGCCAGTAGTTGGCACATGACTGGAGAAAACTTCTGACCTCACCTCTTGAATGCATAAAGTTATTGCTGCCCCATTCACTGATACCTACGTCATTGTTAGGATATTCGTAAAGTGCAGAACCGTCATATTTGGCAAGACCATAGTAATCTACAGCAAAGTGCACAGGCACAAAATCAAGTATTGCACCGATTTTGTTACGGTGAAGTTCATCTATCATATACATAAGGTCTTCGGCGGTGCCGTATCTGCTTGTAGGGGCAAAGAAGCCGGTATTCTGGTAACCCCAGCTTTCATCGCATGGATGCTCGCTGATTGGAAGAAGCTCGATGTAATTGTACCCGTTTTCCTTAAGATAAGGAATGAGTAGTTTTACAAGTTCCCTGTAATTATACCAGTCGGTAGGGCCATCACCTTTCTTTTTCCAAGAACCGGCATGTAATTCATATATGTTAAGAGGACCGTTAATACATGAAGTCCTGTTCTTAATCCATGCACTGTCCCTGAATTTGTATGAGGAAAGATTTCTTATAATTGATTTGTGGTCAGGTCTTAATTCCATACCAAAACCATAAGGGTCACAGTGGTCGGTATATTGGCTTCCGTGATGGTAAATTCTGTATTCATAGGTGTCACCACAGGCTGCATCAGCAACTTTTACTTCATAGAAATTGCCGTCGGAAATGCAGTTCATAGGGATTTCCCTGCCTTTATGAAGAAGAACCACACCTGAAGCAGATGGAGCGAATGTTCTGAAAACTACACCGTCATCCTCCACATGGGCGCCCAGGCATTCGTGGGCATCAAATATTTTTCCTGTATAAAAACCATAATTGTCCATATTGTTTACCTCTTGACTTATTCTGTATTTCTGTTATAAAGATAATAGACACCAGTCTAAAAAACAACGTGCTATTTTTAAAATTAGTCAATTAATAGACACATAGAGGAAAAAGGATAATAAAATGGATTTAAGAATGAAAAAAACTTTGGCTGCAATCCGTAATGCATTTATTGAATTAAGGTCACATAAGCCTCTTGAAAAGATTACAATAAAGGAACTGACTGAAAAAGCAGAAATCAGCAAGGCAACATTTTACCTCCATTATCAGGATGTATATGATCTGTCATCATCAATCCAGGAGGAAATAATTGATGAAGTATTTTCCAATATAGAGAATCCTGAAACAATTCTTTCCGATACGGAAGGTTTTACAAGAACACTCTTTTATGCTACGTCTGCGTCTAAAGCACTGATTGATATTGTGTTTGCAGACAATCAGGCAATTGTACTCCCCGAAAAAATTGAGGAGAAGATTAAAAAAAGTATTTTTTCCATTCATCCGGAATTTAAAGATGATATAAGGCTTAATATATCTATTACATTCAGGGTGCAGGGGGCCTATAACGTGTATAGAAAATATTACGGAATTTATGAACAGGAGGAGATTATTAACAATCTATGTGTGATATTTAATTAAATAATAACCGAGCTTGATTTATTATTTATTAAATGATATAGTATGCAAGGATGGTATTCGGAAAGAAGCTGTACCTGATTAATTTTGACCCATATGCTTTTATTGCTTACATTGTTTTTACAAGTAGGACTTTAACGGAGGAATGCGTATGAGAATAGGATTTATTGGCGCAGGGAAAGTAGGATTTACCCTGGGAAAATATTTTGCCGTCAACGGACTTGATGTTGCAGGATATTACAGCCGCAATTATAAATCGGCTGAGGAAGCCGCTGCATTTACCTGTTCAGAAGCGTTTGATTCAATTACACGGCTGGCAGGCATATGCGATATTATTTTTTTGACCGTTACTGACGGAAACATCAGAGAAGTAGCGGAGAGTTTAAAAAGGGCAGGTATATCGGACAGGATAATCTGTCATTGTAGTGGGGCACTATCATCAGAAATCTTTTCGGACATAACCGGATGCACCGGTTATTCAGTTCATCCGTTCTTTGCAATCAATAATAAATATGATTCTTACAAAGAACTTACATCCACGTTATTTACAATTGAAGGACCGGATACCCACAGGGATTGTGTTGCTTCCCTGATAAGGCAGTGTGGCAATAAAGTGATATTTATACAGCCGGATATGAAGGCAAGGTATCACGGAGCTGCGGTATTTGCCAGCAATCTTTTAATGGGATTAATGGAGACGGCAGTTGATGAGCTTGCAGCCTGTGGTTTCTCTAAAGAGGATGCACTTACCGCAATCTATCCACTTGCTTTGAATAATTTAAAACATCTGGAAAACAATAGCCTTGAGGACTCCCTTACCGGACCGTTAGAGCGTAACGATGTCAGCACAGTCAGAAAACATCTTGGATGTTTTAAAGGCGATGACAGGATAATGTATATTTTATTATCCCGTAAGGCACTTGAAATTGCAAAAAGAAAAAACTCTGACAGAGATTACAGAGAAATGGAGGATTTGTTATATGACAACAGTCACTACACTTATGAATATGAAACAGAAGGGCGATAAGATTACTATGCTTACCTGCTACGATTATTCAATGGCAAAATTAATGGATAATGCAGGTGTTGATACGCTTCTTGTAGGTGATTCCCTGGGAATGACCATACTTGGGTATGAGGACACACTTTCAGTTACAATGGAAGATATGATTCACCATACGGCAGCAGTTGCCAGGGGAGCAAAGAACGCCCTTGTTATCGGAGATATGCCATTTATGTCATATCAGGTTTCTGTCGAACAGGCAGTAATTAATGCAGGAAGACTTATTAAAGAAGGCAGGGCACAGATGGTCAAGCTTGAAGGCGGTGCAAGTGTCTGCCCTCAGATAGAGGCTATTGTAAAGGCGTCAATTCCTGTATGCGCACACCTTGGACTTACCCCACAGTCAATTAACATGTTTGGCGGATTTAAAGTGCAGGGTAAGACAGAGGAAGCTGCCAAGAAAATTATTGACGATGCCAGAAAGATTGAAGCTGCGGGAGCGTCAATGGTAGTCCTTGAAGGAATACCTACAAAGCTTGCCCAGATTATAACAAAAGAACTTACAATTCCTACAATCGGTATCGGAGCAGGACAGTTCTGTGACGGACAGGTGCTTGTATATCAGGACATGTTAGGCATGTTCAGCGATTTTAAGCCTAAATTTGTAAAGGTATTTGCCAATACCGGAGAATTTATGACTAATGCTTTTAATGACTACATTAAAGAAGTAAAAGATGGTTCATTCCCTGCTGAAGAAAATTCTTATTCAGTAGATAATGGAATTTTTGACTTTATTAATGAATAAAATAAAGAGGTAAAAGATAAAATGAAAGTAGAAGGAACAGTTAAATCAGTTAAAGACCAGGTTAAAGAATGGAAAAAGGAAGGCTTAAGCATAGGATTTGTCCCAACAATGGGATATCTTCATGAAGGACATGCAAGTCTTATTAAAGCCGCAAGAGAAGGCAATGACAGAGTTGTTGTAAGTATTTTTGTCAATCCTATGCAGTTTGGACCGACAGAAGATCTTGCAAGCTACCCAAGAGACCTTGCAAAAGACAGTGCTTTGTGTGAATCCTTAGGCGTTGATATGATCTTTCATCCGGAACCTGAAGAAATGTATCATGAAAATTTCAGCTCTTATGTTGATATGTCAGTGCTTACGGAAGAACTTTGCGGATTAAGCAGACCTGTTCATTTCAGAGGTGTATGCACAGTTGTTAATAAGCTTTTTAATATTGTACAGCCTGACAGGGCATATTTTGGACAAAAAGATGCACAGCAGCTTGCAATAATAAAGCATATGGTTGAAGACCTCAATATGAATGTGGAAATTATCGGATGCCCTATTATCAGGGAAGCTGACGGACTTGCAAAAAGTTCAAGAAATACCTACCTCTCAGCAGAAGAGAGAAAGGCAGCCCTTATTCTCAGTAAGAGTATAAACCTCGGACGTAAGATGGTAGAAGACGGTGAAACAGACACAGGCGTTATCACAAAAGCCATGACAGACCTTATTAACACAGAACCACTTGCAAAAATTGATTATGTTAAGGCTGTTGACGGCATCACAATAAGACCTGTTGCAAAGGTTAAGAAGCCTATGCTGGTTGCGATTGCAGTATACATCGGTAAGACAAGACTTATAGATAATTTCATGATTTAAGCTGTCCTTTAACCCCTTGATTTGACAAATTACAGAAAATGTGTAATTATATGGGGTATATTTAGAGAAGGAAAAAGTTATGATAAGAAAATCAAGTTGTATTTTTGTCCTGACACTTGTAGTCCTTGCACTTGTGGCGGCTGTCGGGTCAATTGATAATAACAGGATGATTGCCGGAAATAACGGAGTATCGGATAATGAGATTGTTACCGATATGGATGATATGGTTAAATATGATATCAGCATAGAGTCTGTAAAACAGGATAAGGTATCGGGAACGCTTTCAGGCGGAGAGACAGGTACCTCAGAGAATGTCAGTGAGGCACCTACGGAGCCTGTTACAGAAGCACCGACAGAACCTGCGACAGAACCTGTGACAGAGCCGGTGACAGAGGCACCTACAGAGCCTGTTACAGAACCGGAAACAGCAGCTCCTGTTAATTGGAAATATGTATATGTCGGAGATTCCAGAACAAAAGGACTTAAAGCGGCACTTGAGAAATACGGCAGAATTACCGGTAAAGAGACTTTTATCTGTGAAATCGGTGAAGGATATGACTTCCTTATGGCTAATATGGCTAATATCAGAAGCGTATGTGATTCTTCAACAGTTCTTATAATAGGACTTGGAATTAATGATATGAAATACAGATATAACGAGTATATAGCGGCTATTAATAATATGGCGGCTACAATGGACTGCCAGATTTATTTTATGCTTGTTAATCCGGTTAATGAAGCGGAAGAAGCAGCTGGCGGCAAGTTCCATATTACCAATGCCGATATAGATACTTTTAACGCCAGAATGTTGTCGGGACTTGGACCAAGTGTTCATATTATAGATACTAATTCATATCTTAAGAATGTAATCGTCAATTACACTACAATGGATGGATTACATTATACGGATGAGACATATATAATCGTCTATGATTATATGCAGAATTTTATACCCCATAGTTAAAAATAACGAGATTCGCAAAACTTTATGCGAATCTCGTTTTTAATTAATTGTGTATACGTTCTGATTTATAAATTTCGGTAAATAATTCATATTCGCCTTTGTATCCGTCAGCACAATAGAAAGTATATTCATTGTTCTCAAGCTCTGCAGTTGACTGTATTGCTTTACCTGTGAAAAAGAATTTATCTTTTCTGACAAATACAAGAACTTCATGAAGGGCAACATTGATATAATGATGACCTTTTCTAAGAGGGACAACATCACGGTCTTCAAGACTTCTGAAACGTATCATTGTCATATCCTCCGGAAGATATACATATCTTCCAAAAGTATTCTGCTTATAGACAGGAGCAATCATTATATTTTCACCTACCATAAGCTGGTCTTCAATATGACGGCAGATTCTGTCTTCAGGAAAAGCAATACCCAAAGGAGTAAACATCAAAGTGTTAAATTTAACTGATTTGAGATATTCACTGTAAAGGTAAGGAATCATGCCATATCTTAACGTAACAAGGTTACGGAACGTTTTGATGTTTTTGTAGCGGAAAAATTCCTGTGGTCTTGTACCCAGGGCTGCATGGTTACGCATAAGAGGGGTAAACATTGAAAGCTCGGTAAATCTCATCAGGAGGTCTTCCGTTGCATTATTGTTAAAGCCGCCTGTATCAGCACCGACATACATAAATCCACACATATTCATATTAGGAAGCTGGTGCATGATAAGTTCAATATGTGACCACCATGACGAATTATCACCTGTCCATATACCTGCATACCGGTGCATGCCAATGTATGAAGCACGGGAAAACATAAGGACCTTTTTATCAGGTTCAATTATTCTGAATGCTTCCGCAGCCGCTCTTGTCATAAAATAGCCATATAAGTTGTGGACTCTTTCATGACATACCTTTTCACCGTTGAAGTTATGGTAAAAACTTCTGTAGTCCGAAGGACTGTTGGCAAGACCGTTCACAAGGTCTTTGAAATCCCAGAGTTCCTGAAGAGAAAGGTCTTTGCCGACATATTTTTTTAGTTCTTCCATTGTCTTTTTAAGATTCTTTTCGGAATAAAAGAGAGCAGGCTCGTTCATATCGTTCCAGAAACCGTCAATGCCCATATCAATAAGTCTTTTGTATTTCATGCCGAACCAGTCACGGACTTTTTCATTAAGAAAGTCGGGAAGAAGAGATTTGCCGGGCCATACAGCTGTGACAAAATCGTTTCCGTCTTCATCCTTGCAGAAATAATCTTTTGCAGCACCTTCTTCGTAAACATCGTAGCCACGTTCTTTTTTTACGGCGGCATCTATTATTGGAACAAGGTGGATATTGTTATCTTTCATCTCGGATACAAAGTTTTTGAAATCAGGAAAGGCTTTTTCACTGACTGTAAAATCTTTGTAGTTGTCCATATAGTCGATATCAAGATATACGGCATCTATAGGAATGTGGTTATCTCTGTAGCCTCTGACGATTTCCCTTACTTCATCGGCAGTATTGTAACTCCAGCGGCTTTGCTGATAACCAAAAGCCCATTTAGGAGCTACATAACTCTGACCGATTATTTCACGGAATTTTTTGATAATGTCCATAACATTATCGCCTTCCACAACATAAAGTTCATAGTTGGCTTCTTCCACAGAAACTGTTAATGTATCTAGGTCTGTATAGCCGAAATCAAAATATACTTTACCCGGAAAATCAACATATATACCATAAGTTTCCTCACCGTCTACCACGAAAAAGTTGTGGGCGGCATAAAGAGAGGATTTGTCTTCAGTATGGCTGAAGTCATCTGTGCAATAACTGATATATCTGAAACCACGCTTATTAATACCACGAACACTTTCACCGAGTCCGTAAATAATATCATCTACTCCCAATTTTGCAGTAAAGGATTTCTTATCCTGACTCATTTCGATGTAGTCAGGAAGAGAGTTGACCAGTGGAAAGCTTTTAATAACCGCATCTGTTTTGAATGGTCTTCCAAAAGCATATTTAAAAATCATAGCTGCCTCCTAAAATTAATGGTGGAAAAGTCTGATTCCTGTGAAGCACATTGCGATTCCATACTTATTGCATGTATCGATTACATTATCATCCCTTACAGAACCACCCGGCTGTGCAATATATTTTACACCGCTTTTATGTGCTCTTTCTATATTATCACCAAATGGGAAGAAAGCGTCTGAACCAAGGCAGACATTATCCATTTTGTCAAGCCATGCTCTTTTTTCTTCTCTTGTAAATACGGAAGGCTTTTCTGTAAAGAATTTCTGCCATGTACCTTCAGCAAGGATATCTTCGTATTCATCACCGATATATACGTCAATAGAGTTATCTCTGTCAGCACGTCCGATTCCGTCCTTAAACGGAAGATTAAGAACCTTTGGATTCTGACGGAGGAACCAGTTGTCAGCTTTCTGACCTGCAAGCCTTGTACAGTGAATACGTGACTGCTGACCTGCACCGATACCTATAGCCTGACCGCCCTTTGTATAACATACAGAGTTAGACTGTGTATATTTGAGGGTAATCATTGCAATGGCAAGGTCAATTCTGGCTGACTCAGGGATATCTTTGTTCTCTGTAACAACATTGGCAAAGAGCTCATCGTTGATTACAAGTTCATTACGTCCCTGTTCAAAAGTAACACCGAATACGTCCTTGCGTTCAATAGGAGCAGGAACATATTCAGGATCAATTTTAATAACACAATAGTTGCCTTTTTTCTTGGCACTTAATATTTCAAGGGCTTCAGGCTCATAACCGGGAGCAATAATTCCGTCGGAAACTTCTCGCTTGATTAATTTTGCTGTAGCAACATCACATACATCTGAAAGTGAAATAAAATCACCGAAAGATGACATTCTGTCAGCACCTCTTGCTCTTGCGTAAGCATTTGCCATAGGAGTAAGTTCTCCCATATCGTCTACCCAGTAAATCTTTTTCTCTATGTCAGTTAATGGAAGACCTACTGCAGCACCGGCAGGTGATACATGCTTAAAAGATGTTGCAGCAGGAAGTCCTGTTGCTTTCTTAAGTTCACGCACAAGCTGCCATCCGTTGAAAGCGTCAAGGAGATTAATATATCCCGGCTTTCCGTTAAGTATCTCAATAGGAAGTTCTCCGTTCTGCATAAATACGCGGGCAGGCTTCTGATTAGGGTTACAACCGTATTTTAATTCAAATTCTTTCATCTTATACCTCACATTAATTGTTTTTGTTGATTATTTTTGTCTCGTATGAACCATCTTCAATATTGATATATCTTACAAAAAGTGAAACTTTGTTGTCGTTGTTAAGATTGTTCCATACAAGGTCTGCAAAATCCTCCATATTATCAGGAACGTCAACAAGTGTTGGTTCACCTTCAAAGCTTGGAAGCGGATTGCCGTCACCCATATATGTGTGTATAAAATGAGCCTCTCCGGCTACCGGGTTTTCGTATGCAAAAGTGTATCTGTTGCAGGCTTCCGGATTGCCGTTGTTACTTTTTAAAATAGACATGGCATAGTTAAATGAACCGTTGTCAAAATGAAGTACACCTGAAATTCTAGGAGTGTAGTTAGGCGCATCAGGTTCAAATTCTCTCGTTCTGAGAGCCTGTTCAAAAGTATACTGCTTGTCCATTAAATCATAAATTGTATCTGTCTGGTCACCGTTGGTAACGATTGTCTTATTGCCAAGGACTCTTACCGGGGCGTAGATAATAAGACTTGGGTCTTCTAATTTGGAAGGGTCAAAAGCTTCTGTGCGGATGCCTTCTCCGTCTTTTACAAAAATACGGTTACGGCTGTTCTCACTTCTTCCCATAATAAAATAAGCAATAGCTGCTTTCTTTCCGTCAGGAGTCTTTCCGATAACGATTCCCCTTCCCGGATAAGTGGTAGAACTAAGTTCTTCTGCCAGTGATTTTTTTAACATAATAATTCCTCCGTAAAAATAAGATGCCGCCTGATAATCAGACGGTGCCCAGACGGTCGGCAAATCACATACTACGCTTCTCTGGAGTAAGCTCTCCTATTGTCCGTCAGTCACGCAGTCTTTAGATAATTATTGCAATATTTTTATACAATGTCAAGCAATTCGACAAAGTCATGAATCTCATATACAGGCTGGATTTCAGCCTTTTTTTTCAGATATCCGGGGTTATAATAACAACTGTCAATACCTGAATTTCCGGCACCGCCAATATCATTGACCAGAGAATCCCCAATCATAAGGCATTCTTCGGGCTGACAGTTAAAATAACCGGTTATGTATTTAAAATATTCGGGGTAGGGTTTCATGCAATTCATCTCTTCGGATATGAAAATTTTATCGAAAACTTTCGGAAGTTTTGTCAGTTTATAAGGCTGGATTATCGTAAGCCCGTTGGTTGCAACGGCAAGAGTATACTTATCCTTAAGTATATTAAGCACTTTGACCGCATTTTCATTAACATAAGCTTCTTCGCCAAGTGAATGGTTAAAGCAGGTCATAAGGTCACCGTAATTGCCCTTTAATCCGAATTCGTTAATTGCTTTATCCAATGAATCTTCCACATATTTGTGATAGAGCCGATGATAATTTTCCTTAATATATGGCTCATATATATCTTCAAGTCCTGAAGAAAACCATACAATGTCATTAAGCTCTTTAAAACGTCGGACATTTCTGCCGGTAACTTCACAGCCTCCGAGTTCAAGGACCTTCGCTGCACAATTATGGAAAGATTTTTCAAAATTTATTAATGTATCATCAATGTCAAATAACAGGTATTTATATTTACTCATGTTTGTACCTTTCAAGTCTGTATTTTGTAGTCAATGTAACATGAAAAAGAATTTGAATCAATAGTAATACTGTGGTAAAATCTTTGACAGAAAACAAAAGGAGAGCAAAGGTATGTATAAAAATTATATTTTTGATCTATACGGAACACTTATAGATATCAGAACGGATGAATGGAGCGAGGAACCATGGGAAGAATTTGCCGCATGGCTTACTGGTAACGGCATGCCATATACCGGAAGTGAGGTTAAAGCTCTTTATGATAATGAAGTTAACAGGCTTACGTCAGTTAAGACTAAATACACAAGTCCTGAAATTGATATAATCCCTGTATTTGAAGTAATATGCAAGAAGCACAGACCGGACATCACAGATGAAGAGGTGTGGAAAGCAGGAGAACAGTTCAGGATAATTACAACTAAGATGATTAAGCTTTATCCTAATACCAAAAAGGTACTTACCGGACTTAAAAAGGCTGGGAAAAAAGTATATCTTCTTTCTAATGCACAGCGTGTATTTACATGGCAGGAGCTTGTGAAAACAGGTATTGTGGATGATTTTGATGATATTTTTATATCATCAGATGAAGGCTGCAAGAAACCGGATCCTGAATTTTATAAAAAACTTATCAATAAGCATAATCTTGATATAACAGAATGCATAATGATTGGTAATGACAGTACAAGTGATATTGCCGGGGCAAAGGCAGTAGGAATGGATGCACTTTATGTGAGAACGGCTATTTCGCCTGAGAATGACCCTGTACCTGATTGCAGGTATGTATTTGAAGACGGAGATATTGGACATGTTCTTGACATTTAGGAGGATATAATTATGTATACAACAGTTATTTTTGATCTTGACGGAACCTTGCTTAATACTCTTGATGACCTGATGGACAGTACCAATATGGCACTTGAAGCATACGGCTTTCCTAAAAGGAGTCATGAGGAAATCCGATGTTTTGTAGGAAACGGCATCAGGAAGCTGATTGAGAGGGCAGTACCTGACAATACGGATATTGCCGATACAGACAAGGTTTTTAATGAATTTAAGAGATTGTACCAGATTCACTGCAATGATAAAACGGGTCCATATCCCGGAATAATCGAACTTCTGCGTGAGCTCAAAAAACATAACATTAAAATGGGAATTGCCACTAATAAAGTTAAATCAGCAGCGGACAAACTCAACGAAATCTATTTTGAAGGTCTGATTGATGAGGTTGCAGGGGTAGAGGATGGCATAATTCCAAAGCCTGACAGATGTATGATTGATAATCTGATGAAAAGACTTAACGCAACAACAGATGAGACGTTATATGTCGGGGACTCACAGGTAGATGTGGCTACGGCAGGAAATACAGGACTTGATATGGTGGCGGTACTCTGGGGATTCAGGACAAGAAAAGAACTTGAGGAATCAGGTGCCATGGTATTTATTGATGATCCAATGGAAATTTTAGATAAAGTATTATAAAAAAGTAACAGCTATAGGCATACACAGGTGGATTACCGTGTTCCTATAGCTGTTTTATGTCAGATAGTAAATTTTATATCAGAGTGAAGCTCTGACATATTATACAAAGGATATTCTGCCTGTAATTTCTCATAGTCTTCCTTTGACACTTCTTTGTCGATTGTATATATTCCATTTTTTTCACCGGCAAGGTAGAATTTATCCATACCGGAAAATCTGGTAAAACTTACTTTATAGTACGTGTTGACTCCCATACCTTCATTAAATAAGATAACACTGTTACCTGCAACTGTGAAATTTTCAGATCCCAAATCACATACAAAAACCTCATCCTCGCTATTGGTCAGAAAAACAATACTCTTATTGTATGTAGGAACTTTACATATTAAATCGTTAATTCCGTCATGGTCAATGTCTATTGCGTAGACGCCATTTACAGCATCAATAGGGCGTTCTTCATTATCATAATATATCTGAAAATTTTTAAGTGTAGTAGTTTTTTCATTATGTGTAGTATCGATAAATTGTCCGTCATCTGTGAAAATTTTCTTAATATTCTCAGGAATATCGAGAGCATTTATTTTTGTAATTGCGTCGCTGTTATTGGATGCAGTACCATTGTTGATTGTAAAAGACAATTCGGTGAAACAGTCTTCCATTTTATATAATGGGTAAGGCTCTATGAATTTATCATATTCTTCTTTGGAAACTTCACTTTTAATTTTATAAGTTCCCCAATATTCACTGCCAAGATAATCTTCATGCATCTCATCATCGGTAAACGTTACTTTGTAGTATGAATTTGCTTCGGCGCCACTGCTTCCTAAAATAGTTCCTTTTTCAGCAACCTGAAATCTAGATGAATTAGGTATATAGGCAGTAACTTTACCTGAGACATCATCTGTATGTAATATAAGCTCTGCAAGACATGTTGGTAAAAGACATATTAATTCGTTAATTCCGTCACCATCAATATCAGCTGTGTATATACCATCAATGTAATCGATAGCTTTTTCAGTATCTGTATAAAAATAACGAAAATCTTCAAGTGTGGTTACTTTGCCGTGATGGGTAGTATCAATGAACTCACCATTATCAGTGAATACTTTTTTGATATTTTCAGGGATATGAAGAGCATTTATTTTTGCAATGGCTTCTTTATTATCGGGCTTGACAGATAATCTTTCTACAGTAAAATCAATGGTTATAAAAGGCATTGATAAAAGAGGGTATTCAGCCTGTAATTTATCAAAATCTTCTCTTGATACTTCTTTGTCAATCGTATACACACCGTTATTTTCACCTGCAAGGTAAGATTTATATGTGCCGCTATAATCTGAAAATCCCACTTTATAATATGTGTTGCTTCCTGAATCTTCACTAAACAAAACTGCCTGATTTTCAGCGAGGGTGAAATTTTCTGCTCCCAAATCACATACAAAGACGTTATCCGAGCTATTAGTCAGAAAAACAATATTTTTATGGTATGTAGGAATACTGCAAATTAATTCGTTGGTTCCGTTATTGTCAATATCTGCGGTATATACTCCGGCAATTAAGTCGATAGGATATTCTTTGTTGTCAGAGTATAATTTAAAATCTTTAAGGGTTGTGCTTTTTCCGTTGGATGTGGTGTCAATAAACCGGGCATGGGTCGTAAAGACTTTTTTGATACCGTCAGGAATATCAAGAGTGTTTATTTTATCAATGGCATCTTTGTTACCGGATATTGTACCGTTGTCAACAACGTAAGATAATTCTGTAAAGCAATCGTCCATGTTGTATAAAGGATATGATTCTAAGAACTTGTCATATTCATCTTTGGAAACTTCTTCTTTTTGTGTGTAGATTCCGTCACGCTCTCCACCAATATAATCCTCCAGCATTTCGGTATCCGTAAAAGTTATTTTATAATAAAGATTATAATTGGCACCGCCGGAAAATTGCATAGTACCTTTTTCTGCCACAATAAATCTGGAAGTGTATGGATTATATAAAGTAACTTTACTGTAGGTTTCGTCGGTATGTAATATAAACATTCTTTGACCGGCCGGGGTTGCAAATATTAATTCATTAATTCCGTCGCCATCAATATCTGCAGCAAGAACCGAATCGATAGTATCAATGTATTGTGTTTTAGAATTATCGACATATTGAAAATATTCAAGTGTAGTTACTTTACCATGTTGTGTTGTATCTATAAATCTGCCTTTATCAGTGAATATTTTTTTGATGTTTTCAGGGACATCAAGGGCATTTATTTTTTCAATGGCATCCTTGTTATCGGGTTTGACCGGTAATGTTTCTACCGGGGTTTCTTTGGTAGTGATAACAGGTTCTGTGGATGAAGAAGCCTCAGATGCCCCCGGAGCTTCTTTTTTATTAGAACATGCTACAGTAGATAAGGCTATTAATGCGGTCAGGGCAAGTGCTAAAAATTTATTGTGGGATTTCATATTTATACACCTCCTTAAATAAAGTAGTTAATTTTTGACATAACATTATATATGGTATTTGAGTATTGTCTTCTTTGGTCAATGTATGAATCGCTTGTTATTTCTATTTTCTGAAGAACATAATCAGATGCTTCATTTACCGTTTTGGCAGTTTTGAGAGCATCCCAACCAGACTTACAGGTTGTGTTGCTTTCCACACGTATAAATGCTAGTTGTGCATTAAGATCACTTGTATTTAATCCCATACTGTTAGCAGTATCAAGAAGTCCCTTTTTTCGGGAATAAAATTTCCACTGCATAATTCCGTAGGCTTTTCCGTCATTAACATCATATTTATAATCAGGATTATGTGCACCAGCATACCCTTGTGCATTATCAGATGAAAAATTGGATTCAGCTTTGATATTGCCGAGAACCCCCGAAGCCTGAGCTTCACTTAACCCCATGCCTACGCATAGAAATGCCCATGTTCTCGCAAAATTATCTTTTTCATAATAGTCCATGTAAAACTGTGATGGGATTGAACTTTTCTGCAATGCCTGTGCAGCCTTTGAATTATAGTTACTCGCAACATCTAATTTGATAAGTGTATTGCTGTCGGCAGTTCCTGTAACATTTAACCCATATACTTTCTGAAAATTCATAATAGCCTTTTTTGCAGAGGATGAGCTTAAATCACTGTCATCGGGTCCAGCGTAAAATCCAAGGTACTTGAGTGCCAGTTTTGCCTTTCTTCTGGTGTCTTCAATTGAACTTGTGGCATTTACCCTTGTACTGTTTATATTAGAATAGTTAGTAAAGCTGTTATGCTCTGATTTGATATACTCTACACCGATATGTTCTTTGGATGAAGACGTATCTGATATGGTACGATTCTGTCCATTTGATTCTGTTGAGTTGGTGTACAACTCATTTTGCCTTGAAATACTGTTAATTTGCATCATTTGTTTCCTCCTAAAAATAGTTTTTTCAATACATTCAACGTATCTTTTTTACATATGAATCTTCCTTCTCTGTGGCGAAAAAAAACCACAGATATGTAATCCATGGTTGAGGAGTAAACTATATGATGTGCCCTATTAATTATGTATTGTACTCCTTAACTTAATTAGATTATGGCATATGCATATTATGATGTCAACGAAAATTGAAAAAAATGTAAAAAATAGCCTGTATCCCCAAATAAGACTTTGGGATACAGGCATAATGTTATGTTTTATGATAATGCAATCTGGTCGATAAGTGCAAGATCTTTGAAATTGAGTGGCATGCTGCCAATTGCACCCAGGTCTTCAAGAAGCTGTTCAGGTCTTGAAGCACCGATAATAACGCTGGATACGTTCTCATCCCTTAATGCCCAGCTTATAGCTAACTGTGAAAGAGTCTGGCCTCTTAATGCAGCTACTTCGCTAAGTCTTGTAAGCTTGCTTAACATATCAGGAGTAAGTGCATCACTTGTAAGGAAAGGACTGGCTGAAGCCATACGGCTGTCAGCAGGAATTGTACCGTTAAGATATCTTCCTGTAAGGAGACCCTGCTCCAGCGGTGAATACACGATAAGCCCCTTGCCTGAATTGGCTGTTGCTTCCTTGACACCGTTCTGGTCAATGGTTCTGTCAAAAATAGAATAACGGTTCTGATTCACTATGTATGGACACTTAAGGTCATTAAGAATAGCTGTTGCTTTCTTAAGTGTATCTCCGTCATAGTTGGAAAGACCTATGTAAAGAGCCTTACCACTCTGAACAATCTGATTAAGAGCCTGCATTGTCTCTTCAAGAGGAGTATCCCTGTCCATACACTGGTGATAGAAGATATCAACATAATCAATACCCATTCTGTCAAGAGACTTATCAATACACAGTGAAAGATATTTACGGCTTCCTCCGCGTCCGTAAGGACCGGGCCAGATTTCAAAACCGGCTTTTGTGGAAATAACCAACTCATCTCTGTAAGCGTGTAAATCCTCTGTAAGGATACGACCAAGGTTTCTTTCTGCTGCACCTGCTTCAAAACCATAGTTGTTTGCAAGATCGAAATGTGTAACTCCGTTGTCAAATGCGGCAAAACATATTGCCTTCATGTCCTGGACATTGTTGTAGTTACCGAAATTGTGCCAGAAACCAAGTGAAATAGCCGGAAGCTTAAGACCGCTCTTACCGGCATTACGATACATCATTGCATTGTATCTTGTGGAATTTGGTGTATAACTCATATAACCCTCCATATACCTTTATTTGTTATTCTATTATAACATTAATTGTGATATAATCAAACAAAAGTTTTTTAAGAAAGTACGATTTATGGAAAAAAATAACAAAAGAAAATTAACACCTTATTGGAAAAGCGTTATTATACTTTCCGGGGTAATAATTATATGTAATATCCTTGCAAGAATCAGGGCGGTATGTGATTTTTATGTGGATAATATTTTTTTTGTATGGTCGAATACCTATGGACGCATAACCGGTATTTTTCCTTTTTCGGTAGGCGGGGTCCTGATTATAGCAGCAGTGATGATAGTAATTGCTGCACTGGTATTGGGTATACTTTTAATAATTTTACATCGTAAGACAGGATTTAAAAGGAGAGCGGTCTGTTTCTATAAGGTTAATTTAATTATTGCACTTGTTACGGGGCTTATTATGACGCTTAACTGCTCAGCTCTTTACAGATGTTCCAAAATAAGTGACAGATGCAGGGAATACGGCACTTCAGAGTTAAAGGAAGTATGTGAGTATGTTGTGAATAAATGCAACGAGCTTTCAAAACAGATAGAACGTAATGAAAATGGAGAGGCCGTATATAACGGGGATATAGATAAAGCAATTAACCTTGCGGTTAAAAAAATGGCTGGGACTAATAAAAGATACCGTGGATATACACCCGACGCAAAGCCGTTTCTTTTCAGTTATATAGCATATAAGCAGGAACTTATCGGAGAGTATTATCCTTTTACCATGGAAGCAAATTATTCTGTGTATATGAATGATCTGGCATACGCATATACGGTGTGCCACGAGCTTTCCCACCTGAAAGGATATATATATGAAGATGAAGCAAATTATATGTCGTTCATAACCTGTATTGAAAGCGATGATCTTTTTTTGCAGTATGCGGGTTATATAAGTGTTGCGGCATATATCTGGAATGATTATATGAATGTTGCGGACGATAAGAACATGGATAACTTTGACGAGATTATTCTGAAAAATGACTTTGAAGTATATAAAAAAAATGTTGAGGAGCTTGTAGCAAAGGACAGGACTTTTGAATCAATGGACTGGGTTGCGAAGGTTGAGGATACAATAACCGGCTCATCAATGAATTATTATAAAGCAGAGTATAACTATGACGAAGTAACAAAGCTTGTTCTTATGTATTATGACAGTCTGGGTATGTTTGACTGAATGGAGATTATATGAAAGATTTTTTACCTATATCAAAGGAAGATATGAAGAAAAGAGGATGGGAACAGGTGGATTTTACCTATGTAATAGGTGATGCTTATGTTGACCATTCGTCGTTCGGACCTGCGATAATCAGCAGGGTTCTTGAATCAAGAGGGTTTAAGGTGGGAATAATTGCCCAGCCTGACTGGAAAAATGAGGAAAGCATAAATGTTTTTGGCAGACCAAGGCTTGGCTTTCTTGTATCCGGCGGCAATATGGATCCTATGGTAAATCATTACACGGTTTCAAAGAAAAGAAGAAAAACAGATGCCTATACACCGGGCGGGGTTATAGGGAAAAGACCTGACCATGCCACGGTTGTGTACTGCAATCTTATAAAAAAATTATATAAAGACAGTCCGATTATAATCGGAGGAATTGAAGCAAGTCTAAGAAGGCTTGCACATTATGATTACTGGTCCGACAGCCTTAAAAGGTCAATTCTTCTTGACTCACAGGCTGATATTATTTCTTATGGAATGGGAGAACATTCCATTGTTGAAATAGCGGAAGCACTTGATTCGGGACTTGATGTAAAAGACGTTACATTTATTGATGGGACTGTATATAAGACAAAAGAAATTGAAAACGTGTATGATTATGAGATGCTGCCTTCTTATGAAGACCTTAAGGCGGACAAGCTTAATTATGCAAGAAGTTTTAATATACAGTATATGAATACGGACCCATTTACAGGTAAAAGACTTGTAGAGCCTTATGACAAGGGGATTTATGTGGTTCAGAATCCTGCTGCCAAACCCCTCACACAGATTGAGATGGATGATGTATATGCCCTGCCTTATATGAATACATATCATCCTGTATATGAAAAAGACGGAGGTGTGCCCGCCATCTCTGAAATCAAGTTCAGCATAACAAGCAACAGAGGATGTTTTGGCTCCTGCTCTTTTTGTGCCCTTACATTTCATCAGGGACGTATACTCCAGACAAGAAGCCATGAGTCAATAATTGAAGAAGCCAAGGCAATGACTGAAGAACCTGATTTTAAAGGATATATCCATGATGTGGGCGGACCTACCGCCAATTTCAGACAGCCCGCCTGCAGTAAACAGATGGAGCATGGGGCATGCAAAAATAAGCAATGTCTTTTTCCTGAACCTTGTAAGAACATGAAAATAGACCACAAGGATTACATTAGCCTTTTAAGGGAATTGAGAAAAATACCTAAAGTGAAAAAAGTATTTGTACGTTCGGGAATCAGATTTGATTATGCCATCGCCGATAAAGACCATACTTTTATCAGGGAATTATGTAAATACCATGTGAGCGGGCAGTTAAGGGTTGCACCTGAACATGTGTCGGATAAAGTTCTGAAATTAATGGGTAAACCGGGTAATGATGTATATGAGAAATTCGTTAAAGAGTGTGAGCATATTAATGAAGAACTTGGACTTAAACAGTATCTTGTACCATATCTTATGTCGTCACATCCGGGTTCAACACTTAAAGATGCGATTAAACTGGCAGAATATGTAAGGGATATCGGATATATGCCGGAACAGGTACAGGATTTTTATCCAACGCCGTCAACGATTTCCACATGTATGTATTATACCGGAGTTGATCCAAGGACGATGGAGCCTGTGTATGTTGCCAGAAATCCTCACGAAAAGGCAATGCAGAGGGCACTTATACAATACAAAGAACCATCTAACTATGAACTTGTAAAGGAAGCCCTTATAAAAGAAAAAAGACAGGACCTTATCGGATTTGGAGGCAGATGCCTTATTCCGCCAAGAAAAATTGAGCATCATAAAAAGAAAAGATAAGTTTTTCCATTTAACATCTTTTGGTTGAAAAAAAACACTTCAAGCTATAGAATATATTATATGTTGAGTAACGGAAAGGAAGTAATTATGTATAACGGAAATGAGAATATTACAATATGTGACCATCCTCTTATTAAGCATAAGATAACCATGCTTAGGATGAAGACCACAGGAACTAATGAATTCAGGGCTTTGGTTGAGGAAATTGCCGTGCTTATGGGATATGAGGCATTGCGTGGACTTGAGATAGAAGAAATAGATGTTGAGACTCCTATCGAGAGAGCAAAGTGTCCTGTTATTGCAGGTAAGAAGCAGGCTATTGTTCCTATCCTCAGAGCAGGTCTTGGTATGGTAGGAGGACTCCTTACACTAATGCCGGCTGCCAAGGTAGGACATATAGGTATGTACAGGGACGAAGTGACACATGAACCACATGAGTATTACTGTAAATTGCCTAACCCTATTGACCAGCGTAAGATATTTGTTGTAGATCCTATGCTTGCAACAGGAGGGTCTGCGGTAGATGCAATTAACCTCATAAAGGAGAAGGGTGGTAAGGATATAACATTTATGTGCCTTATTGCAGCACCGGAAGGACTTAAGAGATTAAGTGAAGAACACCCGGATGTTAAGATTTTTGTTGGTAATTTGGACAGAGAACTTAATGAAAATGCATATATTTGTCCCGGACTCGGAGATGCCGGAGACAGAATATTCGGTACAAAATAATCTGTTTTAATTATGACAATGAAGAGTAACATCTGCAGCGGATGTTACTCTTTTATATTTTAAAGAAAGGACTTTAGATTAATGAACAGAAGTATAGATTTAATAAAAGGCAATGTATTTAAATCGCTTGTTATTTTTTCACTTCCATTTTTATTTTCAAATCTCTTTCAACAGCTTTACAATACAATTGATACATACATAGTCGGTAATACTTTAAATGAAGGATCCCTTGCAGCAATAGGTGCATGTGCGGCGATTTTTGAATTATTGGTCGGATTCGCAGTCGGTGTCGGAAATGGTATGAGTGTTGTAACCGCCAAATATTACGGAGCCGGTGACAAAGAGATGGTACGTAAATCCATAGCATCCTCTTTTATAATAGCTGTAATAGTTACCGTGGTTATGATGATTGGCTCAATTTTTGGATTATATCCTCTTCTCAGGGTGTTAAAGACACCTTCTGATATAATTGATGAAGCATATTCTTATATTTCGATTATTGCTTTATTTGTGGGCGTTATGCTGTCCTACAATCTCTTTTCGGGAATATTAAAGGCAATGGGCAATAGTTTTATGCCTCTTATATTTCTTATAATTTCAACAGCCATAAATGTGGTCCTTGACTATATTTTTATTGCTGTTGCAAATATGGGAATACGTGGAGCAGCAGTTGCAACGGTAATAGCTGAATTTACATCGGCAGTTTTATGTATGATATATCTTTTCAAAAAATACAGGGAATATCTGCCAGGCAGAAAGGATTTCAGATACGACGGCAGGCTTTCCGGAGAACTTTGGGCGCAGGGACTTGCGATGGGATTTATGTCCTCAATTGTATCAATTGGAACGGTTATTTTACAGTCGTCTATTAACAAACTTGGAAAACACATTATTGCAGGACATACTGCTGCAAGAAAAATAATGGCATTCTCTACATTGCCGATAACCACAGTCGGACTATCAATTACAACCTTTGTTTCACAGAACGTGGGAGCGGAGAAACCTGACCGTGTCAGAAAGGGCATAAGGTACGGATGTATTATTACTACGGTATGGAGTGTGATTGCACTTATTATACTGGAGCTATTATCTCCTGTACTTGTAAAATTTTTATCGGGTTCAGAGGTGGATACTGTTGTGACTACAGGTGTGAATTATTTAAAATTCAACGTCCTGTTTTATATTCCTCTGGGAATACTTATAACGTTAAGATGTTCATTACAGGGTATGGGCAAAAAAATATTGCCGATATTATCAAGCGTTATTGAACTGTTTGGAAAAGTGATTTTTACATTCGCTGTTATTCCACATATGGGATATAATGGCGTAATTATATGCGAGCCGGTTGTATGGTGTGCAATGGCGGTTTATCTGGTCATAGCATATATAAAAGCCGTGCCTAAATCATGTCCTGAAGCATAAAACCAAGTGACAGTTCAACCCTTGCTTCAAGGGAAGATAAATCAACGCCAAGTATTTCTGTAGATGTAATAATGAATTATATCGGAACCAAATTTGCAGGAAGATAAAAATTAAAGGCAGGGCAATGTACACCCTGCCTTTTAGTTATTTTATTCTATTTTGCATTCTCTGAATCTTCGGAAAAATCGTCACCTACCTGAAAATTTACACCTGTATCATTAGGTTCGTCATCTTCAAATTTGTAGTCTTTGCCCGGAAGAATTGCATTGAGGAGAATACCGACAATGGCACCTACGGCAAGACCTGAAAGACTTATTGTTACATCTTTAATGGTAAAGCTTATTGCACCTGCGGCACTGTAATTTATTCCGATTGAAAGAACGAGGATAAGAGCTGCAATAATAACATTTCTTGACTTTGAAAAGTCAACTTTGTTTTCTACAACATTTCTTACACCGACTGCCGAAATCATACCATAAAGCACAAGGGATATACCACCAACCGTAGCAGATGGCATAGCACTGATTACTGCGGCAAATTTAGGGCAGAATGAGAAAAGAATTGCAAAAGCTGCGGCTATTTCAATTACAAATGGATCATATACTTTAGAAAGAGCAAGTACACCTGTGTTTTCACCGTATGTTGTATTGGCAGGGGCACCGAAAAGCGATGCAACGGTTGTTGCAATGCCATCACCTGTGAGGGTACGATGAAGTCCCGGATCTTTAATATAATTAATGCCTGTTGTTGATGAAATAGCTGAAATATCTCCGATATGTTCAACAATTGTAGCAAGGGAAATAGGTACAATTGTAATAATTGATGTAATTAATAATGAACTGTCAAATCCTTTTCCGAAAATGGAAAATACGGTTGAATCTTTTACAATAGGGACGCCAACCCATGCAGCTTCCTTAACTCCTGAGAAATCAACATTACCTGTAACTGCAGCAACAACATAAGATGCAACTACACCGATAAGAATTGGAATAATCTTAATCATTCCTTTTCCGAATATATTACATACAATAACTACTACTATAGCTACAAGAGCAATCCACCAGTTGGTAGAGCAGCTGTTTACAGCTGACTGTGATAGTGTAAGACCGATTGCAATTATAATAGGACCTGTTACTATCGGTGGGAAAAATCTCATTACCTTGCTGGCACTGAATATTTTGATAAAAAGTGCAAGTAAAAGATAGACAAGACCTGCAACTGCGACACCTGCACATGCGTATGGAAGTGCGGGATTAGGCACCGTTAAATTTCCGTTGGCATCTTCAAGTAAGGGTGCGATTGCCATGTATCCGCCTAAAAAAGCGAATGATGAACCAAGAAATGCAGGTACTTTTCTCTTAGTGATGAAGTGAAAAATTAATGTACCAAGCCCTGCGAATAAAAGTGTAGTCGATACACTGAGTCCGGTAAGAATTGGGACTAATACTGTTGAACCGAACATAGCAAACATGTGCTGGAGTCCGAGAATGACAGTCTTAGGAGCGCCAAGTTCCTTGGCATTGTAAATGCCGTCTTTTTGTTTGTTATCCATTTGTTTCCTCCTAATTTGTAATGCCATAGGGGCATATCATCAGAAATCGTTATAGACGAATTCCTCTAAAAATATTATCATAGGTATATTGGATTATGCAATGTAAAAATAATGTAAACAGAGGTGTTTTTTTGAAAAATACAGGATGCGGTCTTTGCAACAGAAAATGCAGGGTTGACAGGGACAACGGAGAGAAAGGTTTTTGCGGGGAAACCAGTGAAATCAGGTGCGGCAGGGCGGCACTTCATATGTGGGAGGAACCCTGTATATCGGGAACCCGTGGATCGGGAACAGTGTTTTTCACGGGATGTGTCCTGAAATGTGTATTCTGCCAGAATTCAGTTCTTGCGGAATCTAAAGTAGGCAAGCCTGTCACGGTTTCAAGACTTGCGGAAATCTTTCTGGAGCTTCAAAATAAGGGTGCACACAATATCAACCTGGTCACGCCCACCCATTTTGTTCCGTCAATCAGGGAGAGCATTATCCTTTCAAAGAAAAATGGACTTTCGGTGCCTATTGTATATAATACGGGGAGTTATGAGTCCGTGGATACAATAAAAAGCCTTGAGGGCTTAGTTGATATTTACCTTCCCGATCTTAAGTATGTTTCTTCGGAACTTTCTAAGAAATATTCTAAAGCTGGGGATTATTTTGAAGTTGCCAGGAAAGCAATCGACGAAATGGTCAGGCAGACGGGAACATCGGAGTTTGATGATGACGGTATTATGAAAAAGGGTGTAATCGTAAGGCACCTGCTTTTACCCGGATGTCTTTCCGACAGCAAAAATGTGATAAAATATTTGTACGATACTTACAGGGATGATATTTTTATAAGCATAATGAACCAGTATACACCAATGGAAGGAATCGGCGATAAATATCCGGAGCTTAACAGAAAAGTGCGGAAAAAAGAGTATGACCGTCTGGTGGATTATGCCATAGACATCGGTGTTACCAACGGATTTATCCAAGAGGGCGGGACAGCAAAGGAAAGTTTTATACCTGAATTCACGGAGGAAGGAATTTGATATGAATAAATGCAGATATTCAGCCAAATGCGGTGGCTGCGTCCATATGGGCAAAAAATACAGCGAGAGCCTTGAATATAAACAGAAAATGATTGAGAAGCTTATAAGACCTTTTTGCAAGGTTAATAAAATTATCGGAATGGATGAGCCGTATTTTTATCGTAACAAAGTTCATGCCGTTGTGGGTGGCGACAGAAAGGGCAATATCTACGCCGGAACTTACGAGGCGGGAAGCCACAAAATAGTACCTATTGATAAGTGTCTGCTTGACAATGAAAAAGCCGATGCCATCATTGCCACTGTAATAAAGCTGATGAAATCTTTTAAATACAGACCTTATAACGAGGATACCGGCCGAGGATTTTTGCGGCATATTCTCATAAGAACGGCGGAAGTTACAGGTGAAATTATGGTTACACTTGTGGTTGGTGAAAATATTTTCCCATCCAAAAGCAATTTTATCAAAGCTCTTACTGCGGAGCATCCCGAAATCACCACAATCGTAATGAATGTTAATTCAAAGCGTACAAGTATGGTTCTTGGTGAAAAGGAGGAAACGCTTTACGGGAAGGGCTATATTGAAGACATTCTTTGCGGCAAAAGATTCCGCATATCTTCAAAATCTTTTTATCAGGTTAATCATGCCCAGACCGAGAAGCTTTACGAAACTGCCATCAATTATGCCGGGCTTACGGGAAAGGAAAATGTTTTTGACGCATACAGCGGAATCGGTACTATCGGTATCTGTGCTTCTGATAATGCTTTGTCGGTAACAGGGGTTGAGCTTAACCGTGACGCAGTAAAGGATGCCCTTACAAACTGTAAACTCAACAATTTGAAAAACGTGAAATTCATGGCAGGAGATGCGGGGGAACATATGGAAAAGGAAGCAGCTTCAGGACGTAAATATGACGTTGTCTTTATGGACCCACCACGAAGCGGCAGTTCTTTGAAATTCATCAATTCGGTGTGCAAAATGGCTCCTTCAAAGGTTGTATACATTTCCTGCGGTCCAGAAAGCCTCGCAAGGGATTTGCAGCTTTTTAAGAAGAAAGGCTACCGCGTTGTGGAATGTCAGCCCGTGGATATGTTCGGTTGGACGGGGCATGTGGAGTGCGTGGTTCTCTTGAGCAACAAAAATGCTAAGTCCAAGAACTACATAGAAATCGGTGTTGATGCTGAAGATTACTACAAGATTAAAGAAGGCAAATAATTTGTTGATTGTATTAATGAGTAGATTGGGGTATATCGGTTTACTTATTAAGTTTAATAAGGAAAAAGGAGGTGATGTGCACATGATTAGATTTGAGGATTTCTTTAATGTGGAGCACCCAGAGAAAACAAAAGTAAAGTTTAATATGAACGCAGGAGATGTGAATCTTCGAGCATGGGACTATCTAATTAACGGAGAAGAAGATTCTGATTGGATTCAGATGAATTCATGGAAGACCAAGTATGCCAACAATAATTTGAATCGTGCAGAGTATCTCATGGCCTTTGCACAGTATTATCCATATGGTCCAGATTATTATATCTTCGGTGGTATGTATAAGGTTGAGAAGATTCTGCCAGAGGTATTCGACCAACCAGGGTATAAACTTACGCTACTTCCTGATTTCCAAGATTATAGAAAGAGATTGATTATTAAGTTATCAAGACCGGTAGGAAGAGATATTTACAACAAGCCATTCGAGACTGTACAAAGAGATTTTGATCCTGAAGTTTATGAGTTGGCACCATCAACGAAATTAGGCTCTTTCCCAGGATATAATAAAGTACTACTATCTCATAAAGATTTGCAGACAATAGTTAAGATGGAAGCCCCTGAATGGAAGATGGCTCTTTCAAGTGTGAAGGGAGTTTACTGTATAACGGATAAAGCAACTGGTAAGCTTTATATAGGATCTGCTTCAGGTGATGCAGGCGGTATCTGGCAGAGATGGTCTTCATACGGTGATGTTGCCAACCTTACAGGTGGTAATAAAACGTTTGAAGAAATCCAGAACGTTGATGCAGAGTACATCATTGAGAATTTTTCATATTCGATTCTGGAAATCTTTGATGTAAGGACAAAACGTGAAGATATCATTTACAGAGAAGAATTCTGGAAGAAGGTATTTCAAACCGTAAAGCACGGAATGAACAATTAAATAATCTATAAGTATTAGCCATTCTCATTAGAGGGTGGCTTTTCTATTTCCGTTTATTTTGACCGCATACAAACAAGTTTATTCACGACATAATTGTTGGTGAAAAAATATGCTTCAAGGAGGTTGAAATAATGAAACAGGAAGCGAAAATAAAAACGGTTCGATTCTTAATGTTGTTCTTGGTGAGGATTAAAGAATGCACACTAGGAGAAATGCATGGATAGATTTTCAGAGAAGAGCCTTCTTTCACTTGGAGATTATTATGTGTATGGACTCATAGATCCACGCAGTAAGCAAATTTTCTACATTGGAAAAGGCACTAAAAACAGAGTATTTGAACATGAAAAAGAGAGCCTGGGCAGTCCTGATAGCGAGAAGTTGAAACTGAAGACTATTGCGGATATTAAGAATGCCGGATTTGAGGTTGAGAAAATAATCATCAATTCAAACTTAACCGAAGAAGAGGCATTTGCTGCAGAGGCTTTATCGGTTGATGAGTATGAAAGAATAAACGGTGCCGCCCCACTTGAAGAAAAAGACATCAGGCATAAAATCCTTGTCATAAAAATAAATAGACTCTACCAAAGAGGTATGGATGAGAAGGTATTATATGATGCCGTTCGTGGTGTTTGGAGAGCATCAAAGGAAAAGGTTAAAACTGTTGAGTATGTTTTTGGTGTTTACAACTCTTTGATTGTTGCCGTGTATAAGCCATCAGAGTGGTTTGTATGCAAAGAGGCAAAGGACAAACTCCCAAGGCAGGATATTGTTCTTACACCAAAAACTGAAAACAGAGTGTTCTTCGTGGATGAAAGATACGAACAGGGACTTCCACTTGAGAAAGATAAAATTCATATTTAATGAAATTGACAAATCGGTATTTGTGAAACTGCCTTATTTATTTTTGTAGGAGATATGACGATACACTATATATAGTAATGATTTGGTTTTAAACGGAGTTTTAGTTTATTTACAAGGAGGTTTTTGTATGTCGATGAATATTAGTGGATTAGGTAATGCCTATAGTGGTGTCAATACTAATAGCAAACAATATAAGGCTTTGAAAGAAAAAGGCTGGTTAGAAGGCGTAATTCAGAACGAAGCTATGATGTCTCCAGAAGAAAAAATGATATATGAAATATTTGGCGGAAGGGATACTATTGTTAATAATTTGATGAAACAATTTGATTCCGATGGGGATTTACTGAATGCAAATGGAGTGGCAGGAATGGATGTTACTGGCAAAGGTACATCGTGGCAGAAACTCACAAATGTATCTGAGGAATATCGTCAAAAAATGTTTGATAATGTAAAGAAAGAATTTATTCAAGAAAATGGTGTTTCAAATGGTGATACAACTAAGCGTTCAGATATTTTCAAAGATTATCAATTAAGTGTGAATAAAGATAAACGTTTAAGTGGTACATGGACTTTAGAACAATATGAAGGACAGTATAGATCCGCTATGTATGTAGCAGTGAAAGCAGCTAATCCAAATTGGAAACCGGGACAAAAATTTGATACAAGTATTCTTGATAATGTCACAAGAGAATCAGTGGAAGCGACACTTGTCAAAAATGGTAATAGGCTAGTTCGTAATTCTATTGATGTATCAGTATAGAATACAACAACTTCAAGTTTTTGAAACTGAGAAATCGGAATTGACCGAATAAGTTAATCGTGCCATATGGCTTGATTATAAATACAAAGATAAAAACGCAATGTACATTAAAAATGTACTAGAGCTGGTAGGTAGCCCAGCCGTCCTATGCAAATAGGGTAAGTAACCTGCCCCTCCGGGTTGTCCATTCTTTGTCCAATTCATTTTAGGAGGGATTCTTATGGACAAAGCAAGTGGAAAACTGACGGTATATTTTGAAGAACCATTTTGGGTAGGTGTATTTGAACGTATTGAAGATGGTAAACTATCTGTGGCGAAGGTAACATTTGGTGCAGAACCAAAGGATTACGAAGTGCAGGAATATATTCAAAAATACTATTTTAGTTTGAAATTCAGTCCGGCTGTTGAAACTGTTGTAAAGGATATAAAAAGAAATCCAAAGCGTATGCAACGAGAAGCAAAAAAGCAGACGATGGAAACAGGCATCGGCACAAAATCGCAGCAGGCATTAAAATTACAACAGGAACAGAACAATCAGGAGCGTAAAGAGAGAAGCCGCAAGAAAAAAGAGGCTAAAGAACAGCGAATGTTTGAGTTGAAACAGCAAAAGAAAAGAGAAAAGCATAAGGGACATTAAAGTCCCTTGGGATGATGAGTTTTAACCCCGCGTGGTTCTGCTGCTATTCGAGGAGGTGATTTCAATGAATGTAAATTTGAACAGTATTTCATTGCAACAGCGAAAGTTTTCGGGAACAAATAGCATAGGTGGAATACATTTACCGGATTTTAATGATAAATATGTGTTTTCAAAAAAGAAAAGTAACACTAGCAATGCAGAATACAAAAAGCAAATAGCAGAGCAGGCTTATGAAGATTTTAAAAATGGACAGTTTCAAAATAAATCAGAAGGTTTTAATAAGCTTATGAAAAAGTATACATCTGAGGTGTCACCAGACAGAAAAGGTATTATTACGTCTGGTCTAAAGGCGGTTTCAAGAAACAAGCAGAGTGGACTAAAACCGATAGATTTACTTGCAACAATCCTTGAGGGAAAAGTTAAGTACCAAAGAATGCCGTCTGGTCAAACTGATTATATTGAATTTTATGACAAGAATGGAGAAATGGTGGCAACTTATTCCAATAATGGCTGGACGATGTATACAACAAATGCAGAGGCAGCTCGACAGACTGAAATGTGCATGATTTATAATGAAGCATGGGGAAATGCCAAAAGAGGGATTCCGTTGACTGATAGTGGTTCAGTAAATTCTGACAGTTTGCAAAATGTATTTGATGTACGGGCATAAAAACATGTAAAGAAATCCTCTTGACAGGACTAAGGTTGGACTCAGGAGGATTTCTATTTTGTTTGAATGGTCGTATTCTGCAAAAACGGGACACTTTCTGCAAGGAATATTGAAAATTTTTGAAAGTATGATAGTTTTTGATTGGTAGAGTTCAAGTAATATATAAAATTTAGGAGGTGATAAATGTGAAAATTCAACAAACACCTTTTTATCAAAATTCCAGTTTGGAGAATTGAAAAAAACGTAATTTACCTATTAAGACATATAAACTCTTGACAATAAAACTCCTATATAGTATGTTTTTAATAAACTACTATATAGGAGCTTTTGTATGGAAATGAATGGAGGATTTCTTGTCACCAAAATAAAACAGCTTGGAGACCGGATTTTCGAGAAGATTCTCAGTGAAAAGAATATTGATGCGTTTAATGGAGCCCAGGGGCGTATTCTTTATGTGCTGTGGCAGGAGGATGGTATCTCAATCAGGTCACTCTCGACTAAATGCGGATTAGCGATAACATCTCTTACTACGATGCTGGAAAGAATGGAAAATCAAGGGCTGATAAGCCGTGTTCAGTCTGAAACGGACAAAAGGAAAACGCTCCTGTTTCTGACTGAGAAAGCACATGCCTTAAAGGGCGAGTACGATTCTGTATCTGATGAGATGGGCAGTATTTACTACAAAGGTTTTTCAGAGGAAGAAATTACCCGGTTTGAGGAATGCCTCGACCGCATCAGAAAGAATCTTGAGGAGTGGCAGAAGTCATGAGTATTTGTATCAAAGATCAGATTCAGAACATGAATATCGTCATTGGCTGCACAGTGGGGTGTACATATTGCTATGCCCGCAACAACGTGAAACGCTGGCATATGATTGATGACTTCGCTGACCCTGAATTCTTTCCGGGTAAGCTCAAGATGATGGAAAAGAAACGTCCGCAGAACTTTCTTCTTACCGGCATGAGCGATCTCTCCGGATGGAAGCCGGAATGGAGAGACGAGGTATTTGCAAAGATCCGTGAAAATCCACAGCATCAGTTCCTGTTCCTTACCAAGCGACCCGATCTGCTGGATTTTGATACCGATCTGGAAAACGCATGGTTTGGCGTTACGGTGACGAGGAAAGCAGAACTGTGGCGTATCGACGCCCTTCGGAAAAACGTCAGAGCAAAACATTACCATGTTACCTTTGAGCCGTTATTCGACGATCCCGGCACAGTTGACCTTTCCGGAATCAATTGGATCGTTGTGGGCACCATGACCGGAGCTCAGAGCAGGAAGATTCATACGGAGCCGGAATGGGCATGGTCTCTGACGGACCAGGCACATAAGCTCGGCATTCCGGTGTTTATGAAGGAAGACCTTGTCCCTATCATAGGGGATGAAAATATGATTCAGGAAATGCCGGAAGAATTCAATAAAGTGTTGGAGGTACAGAGATCATGGCAGAAGTAATAAATGGAATCCTCATTAATGAGGTGGAAACAAAGAACATCATGACCAAGTCCAGTCTGCCTGTAGGCGGTTACTCGGTCAATCCCTATGTAGGCTGTACACATGCCTGCAAGTATTGCTATGCTTCTTTTATGAAGCGCTTTACCGGACACACGGAGGAATGGGGCACTTTCCTTGATGTGAAGCATTGGCCGGAAATTAAAAATCCGAAGAAATATGCCGGACAGCGGGTGGTCATCGGTTCTGTGACGGATGGCTACAATCCACAGGAGGAGCAATTCGGGAATACCAGAAAACTTCTGGAGCAGCTGATCGGCAGTGACGCAGATATTCTGATCTGCACAAAGTCGGATCTTGTGGTACGGGATATTGATCTGCTGAAGAAGCTTGGACGTGTAACCGTTTCATGGTCGATCAACACACTAGATGAAAATTTCAAGAACGATATGGACTCTGCTTCGAGCATTGAGCGCCGTATCTCTGCTATGAAGCAGGTATATGAAGCAGGTATCCGTACAGTCTGTTTCGTATCCCCGGTATTCCCCGGTATCACGGATTTTGAAGCAATCTTTGAGCGGGTAAAGGATCAGTGCGATCTGTTCTGGCTCGAAAATCTCAATCTTCGAGGCGGTTTCAAAAAGACAATTATGGATTATATCGCCGGAAAATATCCTGATCTTGTACCACTTTACGACGAGATCTATAACAAGCATAACCGCAGCTACTTTGAAGCACTTGAAGTAAAAGCTGAGGAAATGGCTAAGAAGTATGATTGTGCCTTTGTGGATAATGAAATGCCTTATGGCAGAGTCCCGCAGGGACATCCGGTGATCGTAGATTATTTCTATCATGAGGAAATCCGTGGAACAGAGAATACCGGAAAAAGAAATCGCTAACTTCCAGTTTGTAGCATTGAAAAATTATAATATTACATAGAACATCTGTCAGAAATGGCAGGTGTTTTTCTTTTGTTAATGAACAGAAATACAGTTGAGTTTTTGTATATTTGGTAAAATATAACAAAAAAGAGCCTCGGATTTTGTGATGGGTTACGCGTTTAACCTTTGTAAAACACGTGCTTTTATTGTACCATATAATCAGAGAAACGAAAAAGAAGGAATTAGAATGGTACAGAACAGAGTTAGAATTGTGGATGTTGCAGATGCGTTAGGCCTTAGTACAGCAACTGTCTCAAAAGTGATTCATGGCAAAACAGAGAAGATTTCGGATGAGACAGTAAAAAGTGTCCAGCAGGAACTGGAAAACTCCGGATACATCTCAAATATGGCAGGCATTCTGCTTGCAAGAAATAATTCAAGAATCATCGGGGTGGTGGTGAATGACCATGAAAAGTATGAGGGCAGGGTTTTAGAAGATGGATTTGTGAAGCTGATTATGAAAAACTGAGAAATCAGATGAGAATATCTTTTGTGGTGTAGGATGGTTATTTTGAAAAATGTTCCAAGATGGTCAATCTGGTGATCAATCATTATGACGGAGGATATCAGGCAGGAAAATAATTAAAGGAACTTGGGCATAAAAAGGCATTATGCATAGCGGATAATTTTATTTGCATGGATAAAGAGCGAATTGAGGGATTTAGTAAAGCCTTTGAACCCGGAGAAATATTAAGATGGGAGATACCGAAGACAGAAAAGGAAAGTACGAGGAAATTATGATGTCAAAGTTTATGAAATCATTATGTAAAATAGCAATTCCGGTCACATTGCAAAGTATGCTACAGGCTTCTTTTTCAATTGTTGACCAGATTATGATAGGACAATTAGGTGAGACTAATATATCTGCAGTTGGATTATGCGGTAATTTTTCCTTGATTTTTTCGGTGGTAATCGGTGCGGTAAGCACAGTTGGGGGGATACTGATTGCACAGTTTATTGGTGCGGAAGATACAAAAGAGGCATAGTGCGGCTTTGACGTGAGTCTTATTTGTGGGATATTAATATCGGGAATATTTATGCTGGCTTCCGGATGTTTTTCAAGGCAGATTCTCGGACTTTATACTACAGATACAAGTATTATAAACACAGGTACAGTATATTTCAGAATTATAGCTTTTTCCTATATACCAATGGCAATAAGCAATATTTTATCATCATGGCTGCGCTGCAGAGAGCATGCTACCATACCATTTCTGGCAAGCTTTGGAGCGGTTTGTGTAAATACCGGACTTAATTATCTGCTGATATTTGGAAAATTCGGATTTCTATGTATGGGAATAAAGGGTGCTGCGATTGCAACACTTATTTCACAGTTGTTTAATCTTGTAGTTATTGTTGCCGGATTTGCCTTATGTATCAGGAAAGATGGGGATAAACCGGTATGGTCATTGCATTTTAGCAAAATTACAATTAAGGACTATTTTATCATGATTATGCCGATTCTCATCAGTGAATTTTTATGGAGCCTTGGACAGAATGTTGAGTCTGCAGTATATGGGCATCTTGGAACTTCCAATCTGGCGGCTTATACACTTACCTACCCTATACAGGGGCTTATCGTAGGAGCACTTAGCGGATTGTCAGCAGCTGCCGGGGTAATGGTCGGCAAGCGACTTGGCAGGAAAGAATACGACGAGGCTTACACGGAGTCAAAGAAGATTATGTATGCAGGTCTGGTTGGTGCGGTTGTGGTATCCGCATTACTTATTACAATGGCAGGAGTCTATACCAAACTATACCGTGTGGATGACAGCGTAAAATCACTTGGAAAGATACTGCTTATTGTATTTGCCCTATATGCACCGGTCAAGGTTGAAAATATGATTCTTGGCGGTGGAATTATCAGAAGCGGCGGCAATACCAAAATTATTATGGTGATTGATATTGTTGGCACATGGTGCATCGGAATTCCAATGTGTCTGCTTGCAGCGTATGTGTTTAAGTGGGGCATAGTTGGTGTGTATACACTTCTTACCACGGAGGAAATATTCAGGCTTGTTGTATCGCTTGTTATTTTTAAGAGGCGTAAGTGGATGATTAGTTTATCGTAGTATGCGGTATTGGATGACATTGTTTCATGCTCATACTTTTCTTTGCCAGGTATTGTATACGCCGACTGAATATAATATTTTTTACTTTCCAAAGTAGCTATAAAATCAAATCAATTTACCAAATCAATTCCTCAAAGCTTTAAAAATTATAAAGATGTATTGCTATTGTACACACATAAGCATATAATATGATTAGGAAATATCTGAAAGGAGTGCTTTATATGGCAGTAAAATCAGCTAATCTTTATGCCCGTATTGAGCCAGATGTGAAAGAACAGGCAGAAAGCATTTTATCAACATTGGGCATACCGGCTTCAAGTGCTATTAATATGTTTTATAAACAGATTATTCTTCAAAGGGGACTTCCATTTGATGTGAAGATACCATCTTCTCGTCCTGTAGATATGTCTGCCTTATCAGAATCAGAACTGGATACAGAACTTGAGAAAGGATATACGGATATCAAAGACGGAAGAACCAGAGAGGCAAAAAAAGTTTTTTTGGACATCCGTAAAGATTACAATTTATGATTTACAATATTGAAATCACAAATCAGGCTGATAAAGATATCAGAAAAATCTACGAGTATATTGCTTATGAACTTCAGTCGCCTGAAAATGCCAGTGGACAGTTAGAACGAATTGAGCAATGTATTATGAACCTTGACAGTATGCCAGAACGGTTTCGGATTTACAATAAGGAACCATGGAAAAGCCGGGGGGCTTCATATTGTTCCTGTTGATAATTACTGTGTATTTTATATCGTGAACAATGGAAATATGACTGTTTCAATCATGCGAGTGATGTATGGAGGCCGTGATATTGATTCTCAGTTAGATAAATATAGCAAAATATAATTAAAGTTTTTTGAAGCATCAATCAGTAATGGTTGATGCTTTTCCTATGCTCGGAAAAATAAGTACATAAATTTTATAACTGCATACAAATCATATTGACATAGTAGGAATAAAGAAAGTACAATATCATAAACACCAATAAGGAGATTGATTTTATGAGTGAAATTTCAAGAGAAGAGGCTTTTGCCTTATTAAAAAAATATAACAAAGACCCATTTCACATCCAGCATGCGCTTACCGTTGAGGCAGTAATGAAATGGTATGCGGACAAGTTAGGATATGGGGAAGAAAAAGAACATTGGGGAATCGTAGGACTCTTGCATGATATTGATTTTGAACTTTATCCTGCGGAGCATTGCCTTAAAGCGCCTGAACTTTTGAGAGAAGCAGGTGTTTCAGAGGATATTATTCACGGTGTTGTATCCCATGGGTACGGGATTACCATTGAATGTGGCGTGACATTGGATGTGGAGCCTGTCCATGAAATGGAGAAAGTATTGTTTGCTGCGGATGAACTGACAGGGCTTATATGGGCAGCTGCACTTATGAGACCGTCAAAAAGCACTAAAGATATGGAACTCAAATCCTTAAAAAAGAAATATAAAAGCAAAGGCTTTGCGGCAGGCTGTTCAAGAGAAGTAATTGAAAGAGGTGCGGACCAGTTGGGATGGGACCTTGAGAAACTTCTCACAATGACTTTGCAGGCAATGGCTGACAATGAAGATATTATTAATCAGGAAATGGAAGAGGAAAGGTGTGAATCATGCTAAATCAGTTTTCAAGAACACAACTGCTTTTAGGAGAAGATGCCATGAAAAAACTGGCTGATATGAGAGTGGCGGTATTTGGCATCGGAGGCGTAGGCGGATATGTGTGCGAAGCTCTCGTAAGAAGCGGAATAGGACATTTTGATTTGATTGATGACGACAAGGTATGTTTAACCAATATTAACAGACAGATTATCGCAACAAGAAAAACCATAGGAAAATACAAGGTTGACGTAATGAAAGAACGAATGCTTGATATCAATCCGGAGGTTGAAGTGATCGTTCACAAATGTTTTTTTCTCCCTGAAAATGCAGATGAATTTCCTTTTGCCGAGTATGATTATGTAGTTGATGCGGTAGATACGGTAACGGCAAAGATAGGACTTGTAATGAAATGCCAGAAAGAAGGCGTACCGATTATGAGCTCTATGGGAGCGGGAAACAAGTTAGATGCCAGTGCATTCCGTGTTGCGGATATTTATAAGACGCAGATGTGCCCTCTTGCAAAAGTTATGAGACGTGAACTTAAAAAGCGCGGAGTGAAAAAGCTTAAAGTGGTTTATTCGGAAGAGAAGCCAACCCGCCCTATTGAAGATATGTCCATAAGCTGCAGAACCGATTGTATATGTCCGCCCGGAGCTGAGCATAAATGTACCGAGAGAAGAGATATTCCGGGAAGCGTGGCTTTTGTACCTTCTGTTGCAGGTCTTATTATAGCAGGAGAAGTGATAAAAGATTTAACGGGTGTAAAGGGTGCACAATAATTTGATTTATAATCAGAAAGGATAGTAATGGATTTACGTGTTTTACGTTACTTTTTAATGGTAGCAAAGGAACAGAGCTTTACAAAAGCGGCAGACCGGTTAAAAATAACCCAGCCCACACTTTCAAGGCAGCTTGCTGCTTTGGAAGATGAACTGGGAGTGCAGTTGTTTAACAGAGGCAGACGGAATATTACGCTTACCAACGAGGGTGTTTTGTTGAAAAGACGGGCACTTGAAATCGTTGACCTTGAAGACAAAATTACTAGCGAATTCAAGGCAAAAGACGGAATCGTTGAAGGCAAAATAAATATTGGCTGCGGAGAATTTATGGCAGTTGATACCCTCGCAAGAATCTGTAAAGACTTCAGGGACAAATACCCACTTACACAGTTTGCAATCCATACAGGTACGGCGGATACAATTCTTGAAAAGATGAACAAAGGACTTATAGATATCGGATTGTTTCTGGAGCCTGTGAGTACGCAAGGCATGGATTATATAAGAATACAAGGCTGTGACCACTGGGTTGTAACAATGAAAGCCGATGATGAACTTGCTGAGAAAGAATTTGTGACAAAAGAAGATTTGAAGAACCGTCCTCTTATTCTGCCTGAAAGAGTAAGTATCCAGAGTGAACTTGCTAACTGGTTCGGAAAAGAATTTGCAGGTCTTGATATTGTGGCAACAAGCAACCTAGGAACAAATGCGGGAGTAATGGCACTTAACGGACTTGGCTATCCCATATCAATAGAAGGCGCCACAAGATACTGGAAGCAGGAGCTTGTAGTCCAGAGAAGGCTTTCACCGGAGATTAAGACCAGCACCGTAATTGCATGGCGCAGAAATATCCCATACTCGAAGGTAGTTAATAAATTTATTGAAAAAATCAATGCTTTTGAAGCATAATACGATATGCGATGAAAGTATTAGACATAATAAAATAACAGATTATATAATATGTGTGAGATAAGGAATATCTTGCACATTTTTATTTTTGGAGGTAACAGATATGGCAAAGAAGTTAGTAGCATATTTTAGTGCAGAAGGCACAACAAGAAAAAAAGCAGAAATAATAGCTGAGGCAGGCAACTGTCAGTTATATGAAATCAAACCCAAAGTTCCATATACCAAAGATGATTTGAACTGGATGAATAAAAAATCAAGAAGCAGTATTGAAATGGCAGATAAAAAAATCAGACCTGAAATAGAAGACTCAGACATAGATGTGGAATCTTTTGATGAGATTATTCTCGGTTTCCCAATCTGGTGGTATGTTGCACCTACAATAGTTAATACATTTCTTGAGAAATACAATCTTAACGGCAAAAAAATAGTTCTTTTTGCAACCTCAGGCGGAAGCGGATTTGGCAATACAGTAAGTGAGCTTAAAGTATCTGCACCGGGAGCTGATATTGTGGAAGGAAAACTCCTCAACGGATTAAGCAAGACAGAAATCGAAAACTGGGTAAAAGAACTTGATTAATTAAGGTATCGGAGGAAAAAAGATATGGGAAAAATCACACAGACAGCAGGAAGAAACGCTCTGGGAGAATTTGCTCCTGAGTTTGCGCATTATAATGATGATGTTCTCTTTGGAGAAAACTGGAATAACGGGGATATTGACGTAAAGACAAGAAGCATTATAACCGTTGTTGCACTTATGGCATCGGGAATAACCGACTCGTCTTTGAAATTCCATTTACAGAATGCCAAAAATCACGGTGTCACACAGAAAGAAATAGCGGCAGTCATTACCCATGTGGCATTTTATGCAGGCTGGCCTAAGGGCTGGGCAGTTTTTAACCTTGCAAAAGAAGTATGGAATGTTAACGAAGGCGACCTTCCATATGAAGACGAGGCAATGAGAGCACACGCCAAAGAAATGGTATTTCCAATCGGTAATCCTAATGACGGTTTTGCAAAATATTTTACCGGCAAAAGTTATCTTGCACCTGTTTCAACAAGTCAGGTGGGAATTTTCAATGTGACTTTTGAACCGGGATGCCGCAATAACTGGCACATCCACCATGCCAAAAGCGGTGGCGGACAGATTCTTGTATGCGTGGCAGGCAGAGGCTATTATCAGGAGTACGGCAAAGAAGCGGTTATGATGAAACCGGGAGACTGCATTAATATTCCTGCCGAAGTAAAACATTGGCACGGTGCCGCACCTGACAGCTGGTTCAGTCATCTTGCCGTTGAAGTTCCGGGAACAGAGACCTCCAATGAATGGTGTGAGCCTGTAACCGACGAAGAATACAGCGTATTGAAATAACAGAAATATTGACTACATATCAACATAAATATATAATTTTCTATAGTGTTAATGAAATGTAGGTAAGAAAATGAATTTAAAAGCATTGGAAAAAGATATATGTTATGTGATAAAAGAAGAACAGATAAAACTGGGTTTTAGAAAAGAGTCAATCAGTCTTTATTATCCTTTAAGCTCTTTAAACAGTATTCTGGAAACTGAGTGTGACACAGAAGAAATGTTACAGGTGCTTGATGAATTCAAAATTAAATCAAAGGCAGAATTCGGCGATATAGATGTATCCGTAAAGGGAGAACGCTTTTGTATTAAATTACCGGATACAGCTTCGGAATATGTTAATAATACTACAGAAAAGACAGGCTTTTTGTATGATTTGATTGCAATGGTTTCAAGACACGGTATTACAATAGAAGATGTAAAAAAAGTATTTGAAGGCTATTCCTCACATGTTCATTTTGAAACCATGGAGCATGAAGAATTTAATTATCTTATTTATTTTGAGAACGGAACGCCTGATGACAGTTATTATTGTTTTACAGAAGAGGGCGGACACCTTATTTACCACCGTTTTTCAAAAAATGCCTATAAAGATACGTTTAACAGATAATGGAGACAGTAAAAATGTTTGAAAAATATAAATATGCAGAAATTACAATAGAAGAACTGGCAGATATCCACCCATCCCTTTACAGATTTTGCGATGTAAGGGACGAAGTATCATACCGCTACGGTTCCATTCCCAAGGCCGAGAATATAAGCAACATTGTTGAACTGGCAGAGGAGGGAAAGCTTGATAAAAACATTTCATACGTTTTGTATTGTATGAAAGGAATACAGAGTATGGACATGGCGTATGAGCTTCGTGGGATGGGATACGATGCCGTAAGCCTCAAAGGCGGATATGCAGCATGGCTTACTTCATCCTACAGGGAAGATTATGAGGATAAGCAGAAGGAAGTTGAGACAAGCATCCGCAAGACTTTTCACAAATGCATTTTTTCGCCTTTTGCCAAGGCAATTAATGAATATGAGCTTTTGAAACCGGGAGATAAGGTTGCCGTATGCATATCCGGAGGGAAAGATTCCATGCTTATGGCAAAGTTATTTCAGGAGATAAAGAGACACAATAAGTTTGATTTTGAACTTGTTTTTCTTGTAATGGACCCCGGCTACAGTGAGGTCAACAGGCTTGTAATAGAGAAAAATGCAAGGATGTTAGGCGTTCCCATAACCATATTTGAGACTCAGATATTTGATGCGGTATACGATGTAAAACAGTCGCCTTGTTATCTTTGTGCCAGAATGAGGAGAGGTTACCTTTACAGTAAGGCAAAAGAGCTTGGCTGCAATAAAATCGCATTGGGACACCATTATGATGATGTAATCGAAACAATTCTTATGGGAATGTTGTACGGTGCACAGGTACAGACTATGATGCCAAAGCTCCACAGCACCAATTTTGAAGGCATGGAGCTTATAAGACCGATGTACTACATCCGTGAGGATGACATCATGCGTTGGCGTGATTTTAATAATCTTCATTTTATACAGTGCGCCTGTCATTTTACAGACACCTGTTCTTCCTGCAGGGAAGACGGCACAACTGCTTCAAAGCGTATGGAAATAAAGCAGCTTATTAAGGATATGAAGAAAGTCAATCCTTATGTGGAGGGCAATATTTTTAAGAGCGTTTATAATGTAAGTCTGGGAACAGTAATTGAATACAAGGACAAGGATGGAGTAAAACATAATTTCCTTGAGAATTATGATGAAAAATAACCAAAGTATTGTATAAAAAATATTTTTAGTGTAATATTGAATATTACCAAAGCAGATAAAGGAGTGAAAATATGAATCCGGCATCAATGATTAAATTAATGAAAGCAAAAAATACTTTTTCCGCTAATCATCCAAAATTCATTTCATATATAAAGGCAGTTTTCGGCACAGGAATACCTGAGGATTCTGTTATAGAGATAACGGTAACGAAGCCCGGCGGACAGCCGATGACAACCAATATTAAGGTTAAACAGAGCGATTTGGAATTAATTGAAGAATTGAAACAGATTGCGAAATAGCGGAGGATATATGTTTCAGAAAAAGGATATTATATATAATGAGACTATCGGAGTCTGTCAGGTAACGGAGGTTACAAAGCTGGTGGATAAAAGAGGCCAGCCGATTATGTATTATGGACTTAAATCTTTACAGGACGGCAGGACCGCATATATTCCCGTGGAAAATCATTCAGTTGTACTTAGGAACCTGATTGACACGGATACAGCGGTAGAACGAAAGAATACGGGATTTAAGGACAGAAGCAGACAGGAACAGTATGAAATAAATTATGTGCTTGGAGGTATAAAATGATGTTAAAGCATGTTAGTGTAGAAGATTTTGAAGATGAAGTTCTGAAATCAGATGTAAAAGTCCTTGTGGATTTTTATGCTGACTGGTGCGGACCATGCAAAATGATGGCACCCGTACTTGAAGAAATTGCAGAAAACAATAATGGTTTTAAAATTGTTAAACTGAACGTTGATGAAAATATGTCAATAGCAGAGAAGTATAACATTATGTCAATTCCTGCACTTTTTGTATTTGATAAAGGCGAAGTGGTTAATAAATCAATAGGCCTTATCAGTAAAAATGAAGTATTGGATTTAATAAAATAAAACTTACACAGGAGAAAACATAATGGAAAAGATAGCGAGCTTTACTGTAAATCACCTTGATTTGAAAACAGGTATTTATGTTTCGAGGAAAGACAGGCTGGGACCAATAACGCTTACAACCTTTGATTTAAGATTTACAAAACCTAATACGGAGCCTGTGATGGTAACAGCAGGAATACATTCCATAGAACATCTTGGCGCCACTTTTTTAAGAAACCATCCTAAGTGGAAGGACAATGTAATATATTTCGGACCGATGGGATGCAGAACAGGTTTTTACCTGATTCTGGCAGGGGATTTAACTTCCTCTGACATAATAGGACTTCTTTGTGAACTGGCTGATTATGTTCTTGGATATGAGGGAGAGATACCAGGATATTCACCTAGGGATTGCGGCAATTACCTTGATAACAACCTTGATATGGCAAAGTATTATATGAGAAAATATAAATCAGAAGTGCTTGATAACCCTACGGAAGACAGACTTAATTACCCACAATAAATTAAAATAATAAAAAAGTTCCGGTTTTGATGCCGGAACTTTTTTTGGAGAAATTTTTATTATGCTTCAAAGAGTAACTCGCCGTATGTAGGCATAGGCCAGTATTCTGAGTCAACAAGTGTTTCAAGAATATCAACAGGAGTTCTGAGTGCCGCCATATCAGCTTTGATAACATCTCTGTAGAATTCGGCAGTGCACTTGACACATCCTTTTTCAGCTTCAGCCTGATCAGCTTTAAGAGTTGTAAGGGCTGTTTTTGCTTCTTTAAGGTAAACTGTAATCTCATCGAGAGTCTCTTTCTGTACGCTGGCATCTGCACCTGCAGATACAACTTCATTGATTGAAGCGGCAAGCTCTGTAGTATATTTTATAACCGAAGGAAGAATATCCTTAGAAGCCATATCAATCATTGTAAGAGCTTCAATATTGATTACCTTAGCATATGTATCATAAAGAATCTCGGCTCTTGATTCAAGCTCTACCTTATCCATAATTCCGTATTTAGAGAAAAGTGCAATGGATTTATCTGATACAAGAGCTTCTGTAGCGTCTACCATTGATTTAAGGTTAGGAAGACCACGTTTTGCAGCTTCTTCAACCCATTCATCCGAATAACCATTTCCATTAAATACGATTCTCTGATGTTCACGCATTGTCTTTGCGATGTATTCGTCACATGCTTTTTCAAAATCGGCAGAACCTTCAAGTTCATTGGCGGCTTCGTCAAAAGCCTCGGCTACGATAGCATTTAATGTAATGTTTGGCATTGCGATTGAATCCATCGAACCAACCATACGGAATTCAAATTTATTTCCTGTAAAGGCAAATGGTGAAGTTCTGTTTCTGTCTGTAGCATCTTTTGTCACAACAGGTACGGTGCTTATACCAAGGTTAAGTTCCTCTCCTTTAATGCAGCTTTCAGCAGAACCTTTTTCAATAATCTGGTTTACAACATCCCCTAACTGGTCTCCAAGGTAGATAGAGATGATTGCAGGAGGTGCTTCGTTAGCTCCAAGTCTGTGGTCGTTGCCTACATCGGAAGCAGACTGACGAAGTAAATCAGAATGTCTGTCAACGGCTTTCATTATGCAGGCAAGTACAAGAAGAAACTGTCTGTTCTTGTTAGGTGTTTTACCCGGATCAAGAAGATTTATACCTGTGTTGGTTGAAAGCGACCAGTTATTATGTTTACCTGAACCATTGACACCGGCAAATGGTTTTTCATGGAGAAGACATTCAAGTCCATGTCTTTCTGCTACTTTATTAAGGGTTTCCATTGCAAGAAGGTTATTATCTACGGCAATATTGGCGGCCATGTAAATAGGAGCCATTTCGTGCTGTCCGGGAGCAACTTCGTTATGCTGGGTGGTTGCTGTGATTCCCAGTTTCCAAAGTTCACGGTTGAGGTCTTTCATAAATGAACCAACGTTTTCTTTGATAGCACCGAAATACTGATCTTCAAGTTCCTGTCCTTTTGGAGCAGGAGCACCGAAAAGAGTTCTGCCTGTGAATTTAAGGTCTTTTCTTGCGTCAAAGCTGTCTTTGCTTATAAGAAAATATTCCTGTTCAGGACCAACGGAAGCAGTTACTTTGGTTGCTTCTGTTTCCGGGTCGAACAATTTAACAATTCTCATAGCTTCCTTGCTTACGGCTTCCATAGATCTTAAAAGAGGTGCTTTCTTATCAAGAGTTTCTCCGGTATATGAGCAGAATACCGTAGGAATACAAAGGACTGCACCTATTGCACCTTCCCTGATAAATGCAGGAGAAGTAACATCCCATACTGTGTAACCTCTTGCCGCACATGTTGCACGAAGTCCGCCTGATGGGAAAGAAGAAGCGTCAGGCTCTCCCATGATGAGCTGCTTTCCTGTAAATGATGAAATAACTTTTCCGTCCTCGTCCGGATGTGTTACAAATGAATCATGTTTCTCTGCTGTAAGGCTGGTAATTAATGGCTGGAACCAATGTGTGTAGTGTGTGGCTCCTTTTTCCTGTGCCCAGTCCTTCATTGCTTTTGCAATAACGTCAGCGTCCTCGATGGCGAGCTGTCCACCGTTGTCCATAACGTTCTTCAGATTTGCAAATACTTTTTTAGGTAATCTTTCTTTCATCTTTGCTACTGTAAATACATTTTCAGCAAAAATGTCTTCAATCTTAAATGCTTCACTCATTGTCTCATTCTTCCTTTCAGCATAAATATTTCTATCTCTGTATAAAAAAATAAAGGTGCCCAATAATTGGACACCTTTGTCTTGTGGTAAGAATACTACAACAAAATATAAAAATCAAGAACTTTTTTTATTTTATTAATATTTTTTAAATTCAGTTACTGATTTCAGTTATTAATTTGGCATGAACCATGTGTCTTTCCTTGGATGTCGAATCTGACTGGCAGGTGTAAAGAGTAAGCAACCTGTCATTTGTATCAGCAAAATATCCTGTCTCATAAAGCTGCTTTTGTCTCATGTGGTTGAGATAACTTTTCTTAGTCTCGTCATCCGAGATTAGAACGAGAAAAGATTCAGGGTCACTGTCATAATATGTATCTACTACAGAGAATATCTGGTATACGAGTACCCTTCCTTTCTGGTAAATATAGATATAGTTGTTAAAATTATCCTGATTCTTCTGATAAAATTCAGGATCATCATATTTCAGAAGGTTGGCAAACATACTGCCGTCATTCATGTGATGACCATATATGGTAAAATGTTGTTCATCAAGACTCCTGTCATTTCTGTAATCAAGATATATCGCACCTGACCACGCTTCATTTTGTGAAATATCATAATGCAGGTAGTAATCGTTATCAGGACCTTGGACGATAGGGTAACTTATGCCGACTGACGGAATCTGAATCCATCCGGCACATGCATCATTGATTTGTAAAAGTTTATCAAAATCAATTGCAAGACCCGGGTTAATATTTTTGTATTTATCCGTACTCAAATCGGGTGTAGAGGTATTTTCTTCAATAACGGAATTATTAATTTCACTGTTATGGCGGCGCTCTCTTGCATAGCCTATATAACGTGAAATTATCTGGTACATACAAAATACCATCACACACGTTAAAATAAAGATTATTATATAACGTCTGATATCAAATTTTGTAATATGAAACTTTCTGTCATCAGGAGTAAGTATATAATTATCATAATCATCAGGGACAGCCTCAGCAGGGATTATTTCAAAATCATCATCCGATGTGGTCTGCTCTGTGGTATCGGTATTTTCAATTTCATTATCGGGTTGGACGGGAGGCTCATTTTCTTCTGAAACATTCTGAATATTAGGGGCAGCGTCGGAATCCGCCGCTGCCCCATCAATGGTATCAGAATCAATTTCTATAACCTCTATATCCGTAGAATCTTCTTCTATATCAATTTCAGGCTCTTTCATATATTATACCATTATTATCCGTGATTCAGGCTTTTCCTACTGAACCGAATAATTCCATTTTTTCTTTAACTGTTGCTTTGATTGCTTCAAAACCAGGAGCAAGAAGTTTACGAGGGTCAAATCCCTTACCTTCAAGGTCCTTACCTGCTTCAATATACTTACGTGTAGCATCAGCAAATGAAAGCTGACATTCTGTATTAACGTTAATCTTAGCAACGCCAAGAGAGATTGCTTTCTTAATCATATCAGCAGGGATGCCTGTACCGCCATGAAGAACGAGTGGCTTCTCACCTGTTAATTCCTTGATTGCAGCAAGAGTCTCAAAGCTGAGTCCCTGCCAGTTAGCTGGGTATTTACCATGGATGTTACCGATTCCGGCTGCAAGCATTGTTACACCGAGGTCAGCAACTGACTTACATTCGTTAGGATCAGCACATTCACCCATACCGATAACGCCGTCTTCTTCACCGCCGATTGAACCAACTTCTGCTTCAAGGGACATTCCCATAGCACGTGTAACAGAAACTAATTCTTTAGTCTTAGCAACGTTCTCTTCAATTGGGTAGTGTGAACCATCGAACATGATTGATGTAAAGCCTGCCTTAATACACTTATAACATCCTTCGTATGTTCCGTGATCAAGGTGTAATGCAACAGGAACTGTAATTCCTAAGCTTTCATCCATAGCCTTAACCATAGCGGCAACAGTTTCAAAACCTGCCATATATTTGCCGGCACCTTCTGATACACCAAGGATAACCGGTGAATTTAATTCCTGAGCTGTAAGAAGAACAGCTTTAGTCCATTCAAGGTTATTAATATTGAACTGGCCAACTGCATATTTGCCAGCAACTGCTTTTTTAAGCATATCTTCTGCTGTAACTAACATAAATAATTACCTCCAAAATTAATTTTTAATTATTATAGCATACAAATTTCCAATGCACAATTATTTAATTGTAACAGGTTCATCATATTCTACGCCAAAAGTATCTACTGTGACGGATTTAATCATCTGATCTTCCATTGGCCTGTCATTCCAGTCGGTACGAACATCCGCGATGGTATTGATAACATCAAGACCGTTTATAACCTTGCCAAAAGCAGCGTAAGAGCCGTCAAGATGAGGGGATGTCTCATGCATTATAAAGAACTGTGAACCGGCAGAATCAGGATCCATAGCTCTTGCCATGGAAAGGACACCTGGTGTATGCTTAAGGTCATTAGTAAAACCATTATTAGAGAATTCACCCTTGATTGAGTAACCGGGGCCGCCCATGCCTGTACCCTGTGGGTCGCCACCCTGAATCATAAAACCTTTGATTACACGATGGAAAATAAGTCCGTCATAGAAACCTTTCTTAACAAGACTTATAAAATTGTTGACGGTATTAGGTGCAATATCAGGATATAATTCAGCCTCAAAAGTGCTGCCGTCATTCATTTCAAATTTAACAATAGGATTTTTAGCCATTTTTAAATTCCTTTCAGTAGAATAATTATAATCAGTTACATTTTAACATAATAAGAGGTCAAGTCAATGTTAAAAAAAATCAATATTTACAGTGAAAAAGATGTTTTATATATCACAGATGATGAAAAAGAAGCAGAAAAATTATTAAAAGAAAAAGAAGCAGTACTTTTTGTATGTGAAAATCCCGAAAATGCTCCGTTTATACAGGGCTGCCGCTTTGTTACGGATACAGAGGGCATGAAAGACCACGGATACCTTGCAATGGTATACAGCAGATATAAAAATATACCGTTGCAAATCCTTGAAACAGAAAGAACTTACGTCAGGGAAATTACGACAGATGATGTAAAGGCACTGTATTCGCTGTATGATGATGAGGCTATAAAATATGTGGAGCCGCTTTACGAATATGATGAAGAAGTTATTTTTACAAAAAATTATATTGAAAATATGTATGGATTCTACGGATACGGTTTGTGGCTTGTTTTTGAAAAAGAAACAGATGAACTGATTGGCAGAGCGGGAATAGAAATAAGAAACATAGACGGGGCAGATAAAAATGAACTCGCATATATTATCAGAAAAGATTACAGGCGGAAAGGTTATGGTTATGAAGTATGTAAAGCTATATTAAATTATGCTTTTACAAAACTTTCTATGGATGAAGTGATGATTGTGATTGAAAAAGATAATGTTCCGTCAATTAATATGGCGGACAGGATAGGAGCAACTCCTATAGCACTGTCCGCCGTAAATGGTTGTGAATATATGATATTTCAATGCAGAAATAATTAAATTACTTCTTCACAATGAAATCAGCGTAAGCATTTTCAAGACCATGTTCTGTTGGGTCAAGACCTTCAATTTCTTCAGCAGGTGTAACACGGAGACCGATTGTTTTCTTGATAATGAAGAATACAATTGTCATAGTTACGGCAACCCACGCAACAATTGAAAGGATACCGATTAACTGTGTGCCGAGTAATTTAGCACCGCCACCGTAGAAGAGACCCTTTGCAGTATATTCGCCTTTACCGGTTGCGAAGAAACCTACAAGGATTGTACCCGTAATACCGCAGCCGCCGTGAACAGCTATAGCACCGACAGGATCATCAATCTTAAGTTTGTTCTCAACGAACCATACTATGAATACTACTACAAGACCGGCAACAACGCCAATAACTGCAGAACCTACAGCATCTACGCAGGCACATCCGGCTGTAATAGCTACAAGACCTGCCAATGAACCGTTAAGAGTCATTGATACATCAGGCTTGCCGTTTCTTATCCATGTAAATACCATTACAACGACAGTTGAAACAGCAGGTGCAATTGTTGTTGTGGCAAAGATTGATGCAAGGTTAGTGTTTGATGTAGCTGCCGCACCATTGAATCCGTACCAGCCGAACCAAAGAATGAAACAACCTAAAGCACCAAGAGTAATGCTGTGTCCAAGGATTGGTTTTGGTTTTCCGTTTTCATCAAACTTACCTATTCTAGGTCCTAACATTTTGGCACCGATGAGTGCTGAAATACCACCTACAGTATGGATACAGGCTGAACCGGCGAAATCTATGAAGCCTTTTTCAGCTAACCAGCCGCCGCCCCATACCCAGTGGGCTTCAATAGGATACACAATAAGGCTGATTACAAAACTGTATACACAGTAAGAAATAAATTTAGTACGTTCTGCCATAGCACCTGAAACGATAGTAGCTGCCGTTGCACAGAATACTAAGTTAAATACGAAACTACCCCAGTCAATAGCGGTAGTTCCCCAGTTAGCAGGATTTAATGGGAAGTTGCTCCATCCGATAAATCCGCCATGGTCTGTACCACAAAGAAGTGAATAACCTAATAAAAGAAAAGCGACCGTTCCAAGACAGAAGTCCAAGAGGTTTTTCATAATAATATTACCTGCATTCTTTGCTCTTGTAAAACCGGTTTCTACCATTGCAAATCCGGCCTGCATAAAGAATACGAAGGCAGCACCGATAAGGTACCATACACCGTTTGTTCCAAAAAAATTACCATCCATAATTTTTTCCTCCTTTTTCTTATAAACGTAAAAAAGAAGCACAATTACCATTCAAGGTTAATTGCACTTCTTTGTGTCTATACGTTTATAAATTTTTCACAAAATAATCTTAATTCTTTTTAGAGAGCTGACTCTCCACGTTCGCCAGTTCTTACTCTGACTGCGTCTTCTACATTGTAGACGAAAATTTTACCATCACCGATACTGCCTGATGAGATTTCAGAAACAATCTTTTCGATAATAGGTTCTGCTACATCGTCTGCAACAACTGTTTCAACCTTTACTTTAGGAAGGAGATTTACAAAATACTCATTACCTCTGTAAATACGTTTGAAACCTTTCTGGGCACCATAACCCATGATATTTGTGACCATCACACCATTGGCCTTGGAATCATCAAGAATCTTCTTGACATCATCCAGTTTTTCAGGTTTGATTATCATTTCCAGCTTCTTCATAGTGACTACCTCCTGTTATACATTTTCTTGTACCAAATAATCATATCTGAGCTTGGCTATGGGTGCATTGTAGCACCGGATTTTTAAAAATGGAACCCCTTTTTTGAAAACTGAATAAAATTAAGTAATTAACGGCGCGTACTTTAATTTTGAAAAAAATAAATCCGGAATATTTCCTTTTTATGGTTAAAGAAATGGAAAATTCTGCCGAAATAACTGTTGAATAAGATTGTAATTTATATTATAGTCAGAATATATATATGTTATATACCGTACGAAAGGAGGCGTGGTCTATGAGAGTATCCGGTTATGAATATTTACATAACAGCGTACCTGATTTTAATACAAGTGAAAAGATAGATGCAGCCACACCTTCTGCAGAACGTGTTGATGATATACATAAGGAAGAAAAGGCTGTCACTATTGATTTTTCCGGCTCAGAAAGATTACATGGCAGAGAAGCATTCACTTCCGGCAATTTCCCGGGAACGGAATTCAGTACAGAAGATGAACCTGCAGGTAATACAGTACAAGAAGGTAATTCAATTCTTAATCAGTACCGTTTTTTCGTAAGAAGCAATCATTACGAAGGCAGTGAAGGTGTGGTAAGAAGAATTTTTAAATAAATTTTAAAAAACACTTGACTTATGAAAATTAAATGTATATAATCCATTATGTTGTGTGGACAACACCTAAGTAAATATTGGGATATAGCCAAATGGTAAGGCACTGGACTCTGACTCCAGCATTTACAGGTTCGAGCCCTGTTATCCCAGCTAAGCACCATGAAGCGTTCGTGGTGCTTTTATTTTTGCATAGGACTATTCACAGATTATATAGTGGAAGCTTTTATCGGTTCACAAGGAGATTTTTATATGTTGTTTGAAAAAGAAACGTATGTACGTTACAGCGAAGTTGATAAAGATGGATTGATTAAAATAGATGCACTTGTCAATCACCTTCAGGATATAGTTATGCTTCATGCCGATGAGGTGGGTGCAGGCATTGCGCAGGTTATTGACATGGGAACGGTATGGTTTATTTCTACATGGCAGATAGAAATAATTACACCACCAAGAATATATGATAAAATAATTCTTAAGACCAATCCTTATGAGTTTAAAGGTTTTTTCGGAAACAGAAATGTCTGGATAGAAAATGAAGAAGGCGAGATTCTGGTAAGGGCCAATTCTATATGGGTATATCTGGATGTAAAGACAAAAGTACCGAAAAGGATTGATGATGCGGCGGTAAAACCATATCTTCCTCTTGAACCAAAGCTTGAAATGAGTTATTCTTCAAGAAAGATAGCGATGCCTGAGAATTTTGAACCGTCAGAGCCTGTACGGGTTCATTATGGACAGCTTGATACCAACGGACATGTTAATAACTGCCAGTATATCAAGACTGCAATGGATGTAATCGAAATTAAAGATATGCCAAGGCAGATCAGGGCAGAGTACAAAAAGTCGGCATTATACGGTGATGTTTTTTATCCTTATATACATAGGGAAGAAAAAGCAATATATGTTGATTTACGTGATAAAGATAATGCCGAGTACGCTACCGTAGTTTTTGAATTTTAGAAAGAGAGCACAGTATGATAGAAATTGGTAAAAAACAGCCGCTTATGGTAGTAAATAAGACCGAGTTTGGTGTATACCTTGGAAATGAACAGGAAAAGGTGCTGCTTCCCGGTAAATATGTGGATGAAGATGTTGAAACAGGAGATTCCCTGACGGTATTTGTATACAGGGATTCCAAAGACAGGCTTATAGCAACCACACTTGAACCTCTTATCACTTTAGGAGAGGTCAGGGTATTAAAAGTTAAGCAAAATAATAAAATAGGTTCATTCCTTGACTGGGGACTGGAAAAAGATTTATTCCTTCCGTTTAAGGAACAGACAGCCAAAGTTAAAGAAGGAATGTCATATCCGGTAGCTCTTTATGTTGACAAGTCGGGAAGACTTTGTGCTACCATGAAAATATATCATTACCTTAAAACAACGGATATGTATCATACCGGTGATATTGTGAAAGGAATTGCTTACGAACACATTGACAAATTCGGAATGTTTGTTGCAGTTGACTGTATGTACCAGGGACTTATACCTAACAAAGCATTATACGGAAAGATTGAAATCGGTGACGAAATTAAGGCAACCGTTTCAAAAGTAAGGGAGGACGGCAAGATAGAACTTTCGGTAAGAGGACCGGCATATCTCCAGCTTGATGAGGACGGAGACAGGATTCTTAAAGAACTTGATTATAATGACGGATTTCTTCCTTTAAATGATAAGTCTGACCCTGAAATTATCAAACAGAAGCTTGAGATGAGCAAGGCTGCATTTAAGCGTGCCTGCGGACATCTTTTAAAAGCAAATAAAATAGATATCACGGATGATGGTATCAGAAGGAGATAAGATATGCAGAAAGTAATCAGTACGGATAAGGCACCGGGAGCAATCGGACCTTACTCACAGGCAATCGAAGTTAATGGAATGGTATTTACATCAGGAGTTATTCCGGTAGATCCTGCAACAGGAGTTATTCCTGAAGGCGTTGAAGCTCAGGCAACACAGGCATTTACTAACCTTACCAATCTTGTTGAAGCTTCGGGAGCAGCAATGTCACAGGTAGTTAAGACAACAGTCTTTATTAAGGAAATGAATGATTTCGGAAAAATCAATGAAATCTATGCAAAGTTCTTCAAAGAACCATATCCTTCAAGATCCTGTGTAGAAGTTGCAAGACTTCCAAAAGACGTATTGCTTGAAGTTGAAGCAATAGTAGCAAAATAAAAGAATTAAAATAATTTACGCCTGATTACATTCCGTAGTCAGGCGTATTATTGTCTTATAAAGAAATATCTATATTACTGCCGATGTATGGCGTCACAGACATTTCAAGCATCTTCTTCATGCCGTCTCCAAGCTCTTCCATGGAATCTAATGATTTGGCAAGCATCCGGACGGACACGTCATTAATTGTGTTGGCTGCTGAAAGCGAAGCAGACTGTAAACCTGTAATATCCATGAGTATTCCTCCTAATCTTTTCCCCATTTTATCACATTTAATAATATAAAACAATGATATTGCCAATAATATTAAAACTAAAATAATGGGGAAACAGTATGAAAAGAGTAATGAGATATCTTTTATTGACAATAGGGGCATTTTTGATGGGATTAGCTGTAAAAATGATATTTGATACTTCCGGTCTTGTAACCGGAGGAGTCTCCGGCATCGCTGTAATCCTGCAGAAAATTTTGAATATCCCTATGTGGCTGACTAATATTGTTATAAATGTGCCGCTTTTTATTTACGGGTTCCGCACTCTTGAAAGAAGAGTATTGTGGGATTCTTTTTATGCCAATTTTATTTTTACGCTGGCAATAGGACTTCTCCCGGATATCAATCCTGTGGGTAACGATATATTTTTATCTGCGGTTGCAGGAGGATTCACAATGGGAACAGGGTTGGGAATTATTTTAAGCTGTGATGCAACGTCAGGAGGAGCTGATCTTGCTGCATATATGATTCAGAAAAAATCAAAAAGAATTAAGACGGTATGGATTATTTTTATAATAGATGCGATAATCATTGCCCTGGGAACACCTGTTTTTGGAATACCATCATCAATTTACGGTGTTATTTCGGTATTTACAATCAGCTTCGTTTCAGGAAAAATTGTGGATGGACCGGCTGTCTCAAGAACCGCATATATAATAAGTAGAAACAGCATTGAAATTGCTGCAATAATCAACAGAAGGCTTGAAAGAGGGGTCACTGGAATAAAAGTAATGGGAATGTATGAAAATAAAGAAAAAATAATGTTGGTATGTGTTGCCAGAAAACGTGAAATCCATAAAATAGTGGAAATAGTGGAGGAGACTGACAAACAGGCATTTATGTGGATTGGGGATGCCAGGGAAGTTATGGGAGAAGGCTTTGTTAATATTGCCTAGTCGTAAATTAACAAAATGTACAAATTGCACTAAAAAAGCATTGTAATTAATATTCATGGGCAAATTGTCCAAAATCAAATAACTAATTTTGTTTATAAAGAATATAGCCTAAAAAATATAAAAAGAGTATTATAATTGACATGTAAGTTATATTACACTTTGTTTTAGGAGGACAATTATGGCAAGCTTATCACTTAAGAATGTATGTAAAGTATATCCTAACGGATTTGTAGCCGTTAAGGATTTTAACCTTGATGTAGCAGACAAGGAATTTATTATTTTCGTTGGACCATCCGGATGTGGTAAATCAACAACACTTCGTATGATTGCAGGACTTGAAGAGATTTCTTCAGGTGAACTCTGGATCGGAGATAAATTAGTTAACGACGTAGAACCTAAGGACAGAGATATTGCGATGGTATTCCAGAACTATGCTCTTTATCCTCATATGACAGTTTATGATAATATGTCATTTGGTCTTAAATTAAGAAAAGTACCTAAGCCTGAAATTGACAAATTAGTTCATGAAGCAGCTAAGATTCTCGGTATTGAGCAGTTACTTGACCGTAAGCCAAAGGCTCTTTCAGGTGGACAGAGACAGCGAGTTGCTATGGGACGTGCAATCGTTCGTAATCCTAAGGTATTCCTTATGGACGAACCTTTATCTAACCTTGATGCTAAGCTTCGTGTTCAGATGCGTATTGAGATTCAGAAGATCCATCAGAGACTTGAGACAACAATCATCTACGTAACACATGACCAGACAGAAGCTATGACACTTGGTACAAGAATCGTAGTTCTCAAGGATGGTATTATCCAGCAGGTAGATACACCACAGAATCTCTATGACAAGCCATGTAACGTATTCGTTGCAGGATTTATGGGATCACCACAGATGAACCTTATTAATGCTAAGGTTGTACAGTCAGGTGAAGATGTTGTACTTATGTTTGGTGGCAACACAGTTAAACTTCCTGAAGGAAAAGCTCAGAAGCTTATTGAAGCAGGATATGTTGATACAACAGTTATCATGGGTATCCGTCCTGAAGACCTTAATGATTCAGAAGTTATCATCAATGCTAACCCTGATTGCGTAATCGAAGCTACAATCAGAGTATACGAATTACTTGGTGCTGAAGTTTTCCTTTACTTTGATATTGATGAAGTTAACTGTACAGCAAGAGTTAATCCTCGTACAACAGCTCGTCCAGGCGATACAATTAAACTTGGTATCGATATGACTAAGCTTCACATCTTTGATAAAGATACAGAGCAGGTTATCTTACATTAATTATGATTTATTTGCAGACCGGATTTATCCGGTCTGTTTTTTTATTGTGGGAATAAGAAAAATTATGATATAATGAGTGCAAGAGAGCCAGAAAGCTGCTAGCAGCTTTCTGGCGAACGGCGAATGGCGATTACGATAGCTGCGATAGCAGCGGAGAGTAGCGAAGCTACGAATCGTGATATAATATTAAGATATAGTACAGTACATATATAAAGAAAAAGGGAGGTAGTGTATGCTTTTAATTGACAGATATACTAAATTATATGGTAAAAAAGTTGCAGTTGATAACTTGTCGCTTCATATTAAACCGGGCGAGATATATGGTTTTATAGGACACAATGGGGCAGGAAAGACAACTACGCTTAAGGCATGTGCAGGAATACTTAATTTTGAGTATGGAAATATATTGATTGATGGAATATCCATTAAAGAAAAGCCGATGGAATGCAAAAAGAAAATAGCATATATCCCGGACAACCCTGATTTGTACGGCTTTCTGACAGGGGCGGCCTATCTGAATTTCATAGCAGATATATATAAAGTACCTTTGGAGATAAGAAATAAACGAATCGAAGATTTTGCTGATAAATATGGAATTATTGATGATCTGGGGATGCCAATTAACTCATATTCCCATGGTATGAGACAGAAAATAGCCATAATATCGGCTCTTATACATGAACCAAAGCTTATACTTATGGATGAACCGTTTGTAGGACTTGACCCTAAGGCATCACATACCCTTAAAAACCAGATGAGGGAAATATGTGATAATGGCGGAGCAATCTTTTTTTCCACCCATGTATTGGAAGTAGCGGAAAAATTGTGCGATAAAGTGGCAGTTATAAAAGATGGAAGGCTTATTGCATCCGGTACAATGGCAGAGGTTAAAGGTAATTTATCTCTTGAGGATGCGTTTCTTGAACTGGAGGAATAGAGTGAAGGTATTTTTACAATTATTAAAAATGAGGATTTTGTCTGTTTTTAAGGGATCAGGCAAGAAAGATAAATATAAAAAAAATATCGGATTTAAGGTTTTTATAGGCATAGTGGTTGCTTATGCGGCACTTTGCTTTGTAGGTATGTTTGGATTCTATTTTATGCAGCTTGCAGAAAACTTTGTGGAGCAGGAAGTAGGATTTGCATATTTTTCCATGGTGGCTGTTGTTATGGTTGCCATTGGATTTGTAACAACGGTATTTGCTGCACAGTCCCAGATTTTTGAGGCAAAAGATAATGATTTGCTTACAGCAATGCCAATTCCGCCAAGGTATATACTGCTTACCAGGGTTATTACCCTTCTTATAGTAGAACTTGCAGAGTCTCTGGTGTTGGGAATAGAAGCAATGCTGATTTATAAGATTTTTGCACCTGTTCCTGTGGGCGGAGCAATTATGATGGTTGTCGAAATTATCGGACTTAATATGATTACAGCATCAATTTCCGCAATATTCGGACTTGTTCTTGCGGCAATTACCAACAGGATGAGAAGAAAAAATATTGTAAAAACCATAGCTACAATCGGAATGTCGGTACTGTTTTTTTTCCTGATAAGCGAAATGGAAAGCAGAATCAACAGTATGCTCAGTATGGACGGCGTTTTTATAGAGATGGATGAAGCTATGAAAAAAGAAATGCTGCCATTGTTTTATTTTGGTAAGGCAGCAGCTGAGGGTGATTTTAAATCATTTATTATTTTTATGCTGATGGCTGTGGCTGTTTTTGTCATGATGATATTCCTGCTTTCTCCGTTTTTCCTTAAAATAACATCTACCAATAAGGGCGGAGTAAGAAAAAAATACAGACCTGAGAAAAATGTTGAGCGCGAGGTGAAAAAAGCACTGCTTTACAAGGAAAGAAGAAGATTTTTTACAAACGCCTCATATATGCTCAATACCGCCATAGGGCTTATTGTGTTTTTTGTTGCAGGCGTGGCTGTACTTATTTTCAGGGAAAAAGTGTTTGACAGTATTATAACAGTGTCATATTTAAAAAATCATATCGGTGCATATGTGTTACTGATTTCACTGTTTTTCTGCGCAATAAATGTTATTTCTGCACCTTCAATTTCCCTTGAGGGAGAAAATCTATGGATATGTAAGGCAATGCCTGTTGAACCTTTTGACATACTTATGGCAAAAGTTAAAAATCATATTTATATATGTATGCCGATTGTAATATTTTTCGGCATTGCTGCCAATATTGCATTGCCTATAATCCCGGCGATAAGGGTAGCGGTTGTGATTATTCCGGCATTATCCGTAGTTCTTATGGGCCTGCTTGGCGTGATATGCAATCTTCACATGCCGAAGTTTGACTGGGCGGATGAATCAATAGCAGTTAAGCAGAGCATGGCTGTTATCGCAACCATGGGGATAGGCTTTTCTATTGTCATAGGCGCGGCAGTATTATACGGTCTTTTAAGATTTATTCCGTATGCAGATTATCTTTATACGTTTCTGATGACGGGAATGTTTGCACTTGCCATATCTCTTATGTACAGATATTTGAGAAAAGGCGGAAGCCAACGATTTACGGAATTATAAAATTTTTATAACAACTTTATTTTTGCCGGAATATGTTTTATAATGAACGAAAGTATGTGAATAGGAGAGAACACATGATATCAAATCAGATTTTACAAAATACAATTGACGGACTTAAGACAATTACGCGTATAGACATGTGTGTACTGGATGTTGATGGAAAGGTACTTGCAACAACCTCTCCTGATGCCAGCGGATATGAAGAATCAGTAAGCACATTTGCAAAGTCCCCTGCGGACAGCCAGGTGATTTCCGGTCATCAGTTTTTTAAAGTATATGATGACAACCAGCTTGAATACATTCTTCTTGTTATGGGTGGAAGCGATGATGTTTATATAATTGGCAAACTGGCAACTTTTCAGATACAGAACCTTATGGTAGCTTATAAGGAGAGATTCGATAAGGATAATTTTATTAAAAATCTCCTTCTTGATAATCTTCTTCTTGTGGATATATATAACAGGGCGAAAAAACTTCATATTGATTCAGAGGCTAAGAGAGTAGTCCTTCTCGTTGAGACACAGACAGAGAAAGACAATACTGCCCTTGAAACAGTGAGAACACTTTTTGCCACAAGAACAAGGGATTTTATAACTGCAGTAGATGAGAAAAATATTATTATCGTTAAAGAAGTTAAGCAGAGCGAGACTTACAAAGACATAGAACAGACTGCATTTGTAATTCTTGACACCCTTAATACAGAAGCCATGAGCAGGGTTAAAGTAGCTTTCGGTACAATAATCAGCTCACTTAAAGACGTTTCCAAATCATACAAGGAAGCTAAGATGGCACTTGACGTAGGAAAGATTTTTTACAGTGATAAAAATGTTGTGGCATACAGTAACCTTGGAATAGGAAGACTTATTTACCAGCTTCCTATACCTCTTTGCAAAATGTTTATAAGAGAGATTTTCGGCGATATGTCGCCGGATGATTTTGATGAAGAGACACTTGCTACAATTAATAAATTTTTTGAGAACAGTCTTAATGTATCAGAGACTTCAAGACAGCTTTTTATACACAGAAATACATTAGTATACCGTCTTGACAAGATACAGAAAATTACAGGACTGGATTTGCGTGTATTTGAGGATGCCATTACTTTTAATATTGCATTAATGGTAGTTAAGTACATGAAATATATGGAAAACATTGATTATTGATATGTAACCTGGTTATAATTGCAGGAGACAGAAAATATAAAGGACAGATAAAATGATTGATTTAGATAACGTATGTAAGACATATTCATCCGGTGTGGACGCACTGAATAATATCAATATACATATTGATAAAGGTGAGTTTGTTTTCATAGTAGGAGAAAGCGGTTCCGGCAAATCTACACTTATTAAACTTCTGCTTAGGGAACTGGAGCCTACATCCGGAAGAATTGTAATTAACGGTAAGAATATTTCAAGAATCAAAAGAAGAAAATTATACACACTCCGACGTGATATAGGTGTTGTATTTCAGGATTTCAGACTCCTTGATGACAGAAATGTTTTTGATAATATTGCTTTCGCACAAAAGGTTATTGAAGCTCCGGGAAGAAAGATACGTTCCAGAGTGCATGCCATGCTGGCAGAGGTTAAGATAACCAATAAATATAAGGAATTTCCTAAACATCTTTCAGGCGGTGAACAACAAAGAGTGGCAATAGCCAGGGCACTGATTAATAATCCGCCTATTCTTCTTGCCGATGAGCCTACAGGTAATCTCGACGAGGATAATTCATGGGAAATCATGAAACTGCTAGAGCAGGCTAACACTCAGGGAACTACAGTTGTGGTTGTTACTCACAATCTTGAAATAGTCCGTACTATGAAAAAGAGAACTATTGTAATTAATAACGGTGAAGTGGTACAGGAAATAGCGGAAGGTGGTAACTTCTATGAAATTTAAATCATTTGGTTATTGTTTTGTCCAGGGAATAAAAAATATCGGACGAAACAGAATATTTTCCCTTGCTTCAGCAGCAACTATGACGCTGTGCATTTTTCTTATAGGTGTTTTTTATTCCATAACAAGCAATATTAACTACAATATAGATAATATTTCGCAGGGACTCTGCGTTAAAGTGTTTTTTCAGAATGATATTACAGAAGAACGCCTTGAATCCATAAAGAACACAATTTATGAAAACGATATTGTAACAGATATTCATTATACGTCTGCTGAAGAAGCGTGGGAACAGTATAAACAGAAATATTTTGGCGATTATTATAATGAACTTGCAGATGCCTACGAAAATGATAATCCGCTGATTAACTCAGCTTCATACGAAGTATATTTCAATGATCCATCGGCACAGAAAGATCTGGTTGATTATATATCAAAAATAGACGGGGTAAGGAAAGTTAACAGCAGTGACAATGCAGCTAACGGACTTAACGAAACAGGTAAACTGGTTAATATATGCTCAGTATTTGTTATTGTTTTACTTATAGCCGTGGCACTTTTCCTTATCAATAACACAATTTCAATCGGTATATCAGTAAGAAGCGATGAGATAAGTATTATGAGGCTTCTGGGAGCCAAAAACAGTTTTATCAGGGCTCCATTTATTGTTGAAGGTATTTTACTTGGCTTAATCGGAGCGGTTATTCCGATTATTATCGTATATTTTGCATATGACGGAGCTATCAGGAATCTTCTGGCCAATTCATCATTCCTAAGCGGAATCATTGAACTTCAGGGAGTGGGAGCTATCCTTAAGCTGTATGTGCCGGTTGCACTTATACTGGGAATAGGAATCGGACTTATCGGAAGTATGATTTCTCTTGCAAAACATTTAAAAGCTTAATGAACATAGGTGATTACATGAAAAGCAAAAAGATTAAAATAACTGCCGCAGTGTTAGCATTTTGCGTGCTTGGTACTTTTGGCGGTAAAAAAATAATGGATGTATATGCTGTTGACAAGTCTGACGTGGACGATGCACAACAGCAGATTCAGGATACACAGAATAAGATAGACAAGCTGAATAGCGAACTTTCACAGCTCGATTCGGATATTGCTTCCATTGAAGCATATGTAAGCGAGCTTGATTCTACAATTAACTCCATTGCAACCAATATTTCTTCCTGCCAGTCAAAGATAGACAGCAAACAGGCGGAAATTGATGCAAAGAATGTTGAGATTAATAATAAAATCGCAGAGATTGACAGTACCGAAGTGGAACTTGAGGAGGCTGCTGCTTCAGAAGAAAGCCAGTATGAGTCAATGAAAAAACGTATCCAGTATATGTATGAATGTGGTGATGAATCTTTTCTTGATATGATAATGTCGTCAGAAGATTTATCGGATATGCTGGGTAATGCGGAATATGTTTCAAGTATTGTTGCCTACGACAGGAACCAGCTTCAGATACTTGCAGATACTAAGGAAAAGATAGACAATCTTCTTGTACAGCTTCAGGATGACAAGTCTAATCTTGAAAGCCAGAGGTCGGAACTGGAGACGCAGAAAACAGAGCTTGTTACATTACAGAACGATTTACAGAGCCAGTACCAGCTTGTTAATGATGCACTTTCAACCAAAGAGACAATGTTACAGCAGCTTGAGAGCCAGCAGGAATATGCTGCGGTACAGAAACAGCTTGAAGAAGCCAAGCTTGCCGCGCAGCAGAGAGAGGCCGAGGCGTTGAGACAAAGATGGCTTGAAGAAGTGCGTAATGCGGCTAATAACGGACAGGATGCAGATGAGGCTAACAAGCGTAAATTGGAAGAAATCGGACTTGCAGGCGGTTTTACGTGGCCTCTTCCGGGATACAGTTATATAACATCTTATTTCGGACCGAGAAAGGATCCTTTTGGCAACTTAATCAGCAATCACAGCGGTATGGATATATCAGGCTTTAATGTATACGGAAAGCCGGTTGTAGCCTGTTATTCAGGTACGGTCATTTCGGTTGATGTATATACCTCTTCCGATAACTGGACAACCAAGCCATATGGTACAAGTATCAAAATAGACCATGGTGCCGGTGTGGTTACTTTATATGCGCACCTTTCGGGAGTGAATGTATCGGTAGGGCAGACAGTTAATGCCGGTGATACTATCGGATTTGTGGGAAGTACAGGTAAGTCCACGGGAGCACATCTGCACCTTACACTCTATATAAAAGGTGTTCTGGCAGATCCGTTACCATACCTTAAAAGCCCATCATAAACAATGAAATTCAACCCTCGGATAATATCCGGGGGTAAATTGCATATTATTTAGAAATATCAATTAAAGATAACAGGAGAGCAGAATTATGTATGATGATTATGAAGTAAAAAAGAGTTTCAAAAAGGGCCTTATATCAGGAATTGTGCCTGTATTAATCATAGCGGTGCTTGTTAATATCCTGGTATATCGTAACATGACAAGTAAGAGAATAGAAGTTGCTAAGAGTACGGCTACAAAAATTAGTAAAATCAAAGAACTGATTGACGATAAATATCTTTTTGACTTTAAACAGGGTGATATTGAAAATGCAATAATAAAAGCATATGTGAGCGGATTAGGTGACCCATACAGCGAATATTATACAGAAGAAGAGTTCAAAAAAATAGGTGAAAGTGCAGCAGGCTCATATTGTGGTGTAGGTATATATATTACCAAAGACGAAAATGACAGAGGAATAAAGATATTACAGGTAATTGAAGGGGGCCCGGCAGAAGATGCAGGCCTTAAAGCAGGAGATATTATAACTGCGATAAACGGAAATGAAATTGACCTGACAGATTTTGATGAAGCTTCTTCACCTATTATGGGAAAAGAAGGAACAAAAGTTACAGTTACAATCCTTAGGGATGGCGTAAAAAAAGACTATGAACTTACAAGGTCTGTTATCGAACAGAAATATGTCAGATATTCAATGTTAGATAATAATATTGGATATGTATATCTCGCACAGTTTACTGTCTCGTCAATAGAACAGTTTGAAAATGCTGTTAGTGACCTTAAAGAAAATGGTGCCAAAAGTATTATTTTTGACCTCAGGGATAATCCGGGCGGTGTTTTAAACAGTGCAGTTTCAATACTTGATTATCTTTTACCGGAGGGACTTATAGCATATGTTGAAGACAAATACGGCAACAGAAATGACTACAAGTCTACTGACGGAACGGATGAACTTGATATTCCTTGTGTTGTTCTTGTCAATGAAAACAGTGCCAGTGCGTCAGAACTTTTTACAGGTGCATTAAAAGACAGAGGTTATGCTACCGTTGTTGGTAAAAAAACATTCGGAAAGGGAATTGTACAGTCATTATTCGCGCTTGGAGACGGTTCCGGCTTAAAGATTACGGTTGAAAGATATTTTACTCCTAATGGGGTGTGCATCCACGGAACCGGTATTGAACCGGATATTGATGTGGAATATGATAAAGATAAGTTTTACGAAGATGGAACGGATACACAACTTGATGCAGCAATTGAGTACCTTGAAAATCTATAAAACAAATCGAACAAATGTTTGCAAAATGATATCCTATGTGATATAGTTGGTACAAGAGTATCAGAGGTGATTTTGTATGGACAGATTTATTTTACATTCTGAATATGAACCGACAGGCGATCAGCCGGAGGCAATTAAGGAGCTTGTGAAGGGTTTTGAAGCGGGAGACCAGTTCCAGACTTTACTTGGCGTTACCGGTTCCGGCAAGACTTTTACCATGGCTAATGTCATTGAGAAGCTTAACAGACCCACCCTTGTAATTGCACACAATAAGACACTTGCAGGGCAGCTTTATTCCGAATTTAAGGAATTTTTTCCGGAGAATGCGGTTGAATATTTTGTATCTTACTATGATTATTATCAGCCGGAGGCCTATGTACCATCCAGCGACACTTATATAGAGAAGGATTCTTCCATTAATGATGAGATAGATAAGTTACGTCATTCTGCGACGGCAGCTTTGTCGGAGCGCAGGGATGTAATTATAGTTGCCAGCGTTTCCTGCATATATGGTCTTGGAAGCCCTATTGATTATAAGAGTATGGTTGTGTCACTGCGTCCCGGAATGGAACGTGACAGGGATGATATCATAAGACAGCTTATTGATATGCAGTATGTAAGAAATGACATGGATTTTAAGCGTGGCACTTTCAGAGTCAGAGGCGATGTTTTGGAAATATTTCCTGCAGCAAGTGATAAGATTGCGGTGCGTGTGGAATTTTTCGGTGATGAGATTGACAGAATACTGGAAATAGATACATTAACGGGGGAGATTAAGTCAGAGCTTAAGCATACTGCTATTTTTCCGGCATCCCATTATGTTGTGCCTAAGGAGAAGCTTCTTATAGCGGCGGAGAATATCCGGGCGGAGCTTAAAGAACAGGTGGATTATTTTAAGAGTGAAGATAAGCTTTTGGAAGCCCAGAGAATATCGGAGCGTACCAATTTTGATGTCGAGATGATGTTGGAGACCGGTTTCTGTTCGGGAATAGAGAATTATTCAAGACATCTTGAGGGCAGGGCACCGGGAACAATGCCATGTACTTTAATGGATTATTTTCCGGAAGACTTTCTTATAATAGTAGATGAGTCGCATATTACAATTCCGCAGATAAGAGGAATGTATTTCGGAGACAGATCACGTAAGACCACACTTGTGGATTATGGTTTCAGACTGCCCTCCGCACTTGATAACAGACCGCTTAATTTTGAGGAATTTGAAAGCAAGATTAACCAGATGATGTTTGTATCCGCTACACCTTCCGTATATGAAGCAGAGCATGAACTGAACAGAGTTGAACAGATAATAAGACCGACAGGTCTTCTTGACCCGGAGATTTCCGTAAGACCTGTTACAGGACAGATTGATGACCTTCTTAGCGAAGTTAATAAGGAGACAGCCAGGAAGAATAAAGTTCTTATTACCACACTTACCAAGAGAATGGCAGAAGACCTTACAATATACCTTAAGGAAAACGGTGTCAGGGTAAGATATCTCCATTCCGATATAGATACTTTGGAGAGAGCGGAGATAATCAGGGACATGAGAATGGATGTTTTTGATGTCCTTGTAGGTATTAATCTTTTACGAGAAGGTCTTGATATTCCCGAAATTACTCTTGTTGCCATACTTGATGCGGACAAAGAGGGCTTCTTACGTTCGGAGACCTCACTTATCCAGACAATAGGACGAGCTGCAAGAAATGCCGACGGCAGGGTTATAATGTATGCCGATAACATGACTGATTCTATGCGAAAGGCCATCGATGAGACTGAAAGACGTCGTAAGATACAGCAGGAATACAACGAGGCACACGGAATTACACCGACTACAATCAAGAAAGCGGTAAGAGATCTTATTGCCATAAGCAAGGCAGCCAATGACAAGGGTGATAAGATTAAGAAGGATATTGAATCCATGAGCGATAAGGAGCTTGAGAAGCTCATCAAAGAACTCAACAAGAAGATGCATAGGGCAGCGGCAGACCTTAATTTTGAGGAGGCTGCTTTAATCAGAGACCAGATTACAGAAATAAGGAAGACAATGGACAACAATGGATAATAGAAGACATTATATTAAGATTCGCGGCGCATGCGAACACAATCTTAAAAATATTAACGTAGATATCCCAAGGGATTCTTTTACCGTATTGACAGGCTTAAGCGGGTCAGGTAAATCCTCCCTTGCTTTTGATACCATATATGCAGAAGGACAGAGACGTTATATGGAGTCTTTGTCTTCTTACGCAAGACAATTCTTAGGACAGATGGAGAAGCCTAATGTTGAAAGCATAGAGGGACTTTCTCCTGCAATTTCAATAGATCAGAAATCCACCAACAGGAATCCCCGTTCAACAGTAGGAACCGTAACGGAAATCTATGATTACCTCAGACTTTTATATGCCAGAGTCGGAGTACCACATTGCCCGAAGTGCGGCAGGGAAATCCATAAACAGACGGTGGACCAGATGGTAGACTCCATTAAAGCACTTGAACCGGGAACCAAATTCCAGCTTCTTGCACCTGTTGTAAGGGGAAGAAAAGGTATGCACGAAAAGGTTTTTGAATCTGCGAAAAAGAGCGGATATGTGCGTGTAAGGGTTGATGGCAATACCTATGACCTTTCCGAAGAAATCCAACTGGAAAAAAATATCAAACACAACATAGAGATTATTGTGGACAGGCTTGTGGTTAAAGACGGTATGGAATCCCGTCTTGCCGATTCCATAGAAAACGTTATGAAGCTTTCTGACGGTATTATGATAGTTGATGTAATCGGTGGAGAACCAATTAATTTCAGCATGAATTTTTCATGCCCTGACTGTGGCATAAGTATTGATGAAATCGAACCGAGAAGTTTTTCTTTCAATAATCCGTTTGGAGCCTGCCCTGTATGTGCGGGTCTTGGCTACAAAATGGAATTTGACCCGGAATTATTAATTCCGGACACCTCATTGAGCCTGTCAGAGGGAGCCATAAGCTGTATGGGATGGCAGTCAAGCAGCGATAAGGGAAGCTTTACCTATGCTTTACTTGATGCACTTGCCAAAGAATACGGTTTTTCTCTTGATACGCCTTTTAGGGATTTGCCTGATGATATAAGACGTATGCTCATATACGGTAAGAGTAAGTCTGTAAAAGTTCATTACAAGGGACAAAGAGGAGTAGGCGTATATGACGTTGTTTTTGATGGTCTCATAGACAACATGCGCAAGAGATACAGAGAGACCGCTTCAGATATGATGAAGCAGGAATATGAGACATATATGCAGGTTACACCTTGTGATGAGTGCCATGGACAGCGTCTTAAGAAATCCTCCCTTGCTGTTACAGTAGGCGATAAAAATATCTATCAGGTTACAGAATTGTCCGTTCTTGAATTGGCAGAGTATTTTGATAAACTTACACTTACACCGGTTCAGGAAAAAATCGGTAAGCAGGTTATTAAGGAAATCCGTTCAAGAGTAGGCTTCCTTAATAAGGTGGGTCTTGATTACCTCACTCTTGCAAGAGCAACGGGTACATTATCCGGCGGAGAAGCACAGCGAATAAGACTTTCCACACAGATAGGGTCGGGACTTATGGGTGTTGCATATATTCTTGATGAACCAAGTATAGGACTTCATCAGAGGGACAATGACAAACTCCTTAATGCCCTCAAATCTTTGCGGGACCTTGGCAACACGCTTATTGTTGTTGAACATGATGAAGATACCATGTATGCGGCGGACTATATTGTAGACATCGGACCGGCAGCGGGAGAGCACGGCGGAGAAGTAGTTGCCGCAGGAACGGTTCAGGATATAATTAATAATCCAAATTCAATAACAGGTGCATATCTTAGCGGACGTATTAAAATACCCGTGCCTGAGATCCGCAGGACGCCTAAAGACTGGATAAAGATAAAAGGCGCAAAACAAAATAATCTCAAGAATATTAACGTTGATATTCCGTTAGGTGTTTTTACCTGTGTTACAGGTGTTTCAGGTTCCGGTAAAAGCTCACTTGTAAACGAAATCCTCTACAAACGTCTGGCAAGGGATCTTAACAGGGCAAGATGTATTCCGGGCGAACATAAGGATATCATTGGAATAGAAAAACTTGACAAAGTAATTAATATAGACCAGTCACCTATCGGCAGAACTCCAAGATCCAATCCAGCCACTTACACAGGTGTATTTGATATGATAAGAGACCTTTTTGCATCTACAGCCGAAGCCAAGGCAAAGGGTTACAGTAAAGGACGTTTCAGCTTTAACGTTAAAGGCGGAAGATGTGAGGCGTGTTCCGGTGACGGTATCATAAAGATTGAAATGCACTTCTTACCTGATGTATATGTCCCTTGTGAAGTATGTGACGGAAAACGTTATAACAGGGAGACACTTGAAGTAAAATACAAAGGAAAGTCAATATATGATGTCCTTAACATGACGGTTGAGGAAGCAGTTAAATTTTTTGAAAACGTACCGTCAATTCGTAATAAAATACAGACATTATATGATGTGGGCCTTTCATATATACGTCTCGGACAGCCTTCTACAGAGCTTTCAGGTGGTGAGGCACAGCGTATCAAACTTGCTACCGAGCTTAGTAAAAGAAGTACGGGCAGGACCATATATATTCTGGACGAGCCTACGACAGGACTTCATTTTGCAGACGTTCACAAGCTTGTGGAAATTCTTCACAAACTTGCAGATGCAGGCAACACGGTTGTTGTAATTGAGCACAACCTTGACGTCATAAAAACAGCAGACTACATTATAGATATCGGTCCGGAGGGCGGATTCAGAGGTGGTACTGTTGTTGCAAAAGGAACACCGGAGCAGGTCGCCAAGATTCCTGAATCTTACACAGGACAATATATAAAGAAATACTTATAAATACTTGTAAAAATACTTTTCATCAGATATGATAAGAGACAGAGCGTAATTATATGAATTGCGATAGAATTGCTCCACGGGGCAATCATACATTAGAAAAGGAGATATGAAATGGATAGAGAAATGGTCATAGTTATAGACTTTGGCGGACAGTACAACCAGCTTGTAGCTCGTCGTGTCAGGGAATGTAATGTGTACTGTGAGATATACTCATATAAGACAGACATTGAAAAAATCAAAGCCATGAATCCTAAGGGAATTATTCTCACCGGTGGTCCTAACAGTTGTTACGAGCCGGGAGCACCTTCGTGCACAGATGAATTGTTCAACCTTGGTATTCCTGTACTTGGTCTTTGTTATGGTGCACAGCTTATGATGCACGTTCTTGGCGGAAAAGTCGAGAAAGCACCTGTAAGGGAATACGGAAAAACAGAGGTTATGGTGGAAACATCATCACCACTTTTTACAGATGTTACCCCTAATACAATCTGCTGGATGAGCCACTTTGATTATATATCAAAAGTTGCACCTGGTTTTGACATCTGCGCCCATACTGCGGACTGTCCTGTGGCAGCAGCCGAAAACAGAGATAAGAATCTCTATGCCATCCAGTTCCATCCTGAAGTTTTACATACACAGGAGGGAACAAAGATGCTTTCCAACTTCGTCCGTGGTGTGTGCGGTTGTTCAGGCGATTGGAAAATGGATGCCTTTGTTGAAAATACAATTAAAGAAATCAGAGCAAAAGTAGGAAATGGAAAAGTATTGCTTGCCCTTTCAGGTGGTGTGGATTCATCCGTTGCAGCCGGACTTCTCTCAAGAGCCATTGGCAAACAGCTTACATGCGTATTTGTAGACCACGGCCTCCTCAGAAAAAACGAGGGCGATGAAGTTGAGCAGGTATTCGGCCCTAACGGCCAGTTTGACCTTAACTTTATAAGGGTAAATGCACAGGAACGTTACTACAGCAAACTCGCAGGAGTAACAGAACCTGAGCGGAAGAGAAAGATAATCGGTGAAGAATTTATCCGTGTATTTGAGGAAGAAGCTAAGAAAATAGGTGCCGTTGACTTCCTTGCCCAGGGAACAATCTACCCTGATGTGGTTGAAAGCGGACTTGGCGGAGAATCGGCAGTTATCAAATCACACCACAATGTGGGCGGACTTCCCGACTATGTTGATTTCAAGGAAATCATCGAGCCTCTCCGTAACCTTTTCAAGGACGAGGTGCGAAAAGCAGGTCTTGAGCTTGGCATCCCAGAGAAACTTGTATTCCGTCAGCCATTCCCAGGCCCGGGACTTGGAATACGAATCATAGGAGAAGTTACAGCCGAGAAGGTTCGTATTGTACAGGATGCGGACTACATCTACCGTGAGGAGATAGCCAAAGCCGGTCTTGACCGTTCAATCGGCCAGTATTTTGCTGCCCTCACAAATATGCGTTCCGTAGGTGTCATGGGTGACGAAAGAACCTACGACTATGCCGTAGCCCTTCGTGCCGTCAACACCGTTGACTTCATGACAGCAGAAGCCGCCGAAATTCCTTTCGACGTCCTCCAGACCGTAATGAGCCGTATCATCAACGAGGTAAGAGGCGTAAACAGAGTATTCTACGATCTGACCAGCAAACCACCGGGAACGATTGAGTTTGAATAACGGATTAAAATGCCGAAAGCCTGTATTTATGCGGGCTTCCGGCATTTATTTTATCGAATGGCTCTAGTTTGGCTCTATTTATTGGCGGAGTAATTGATGCAAATGTAATTATTGAGATGAATGAAAAGGAAAAAATGATATGAAGAAATGCAAACTTCTTTTACTTGATTTAGACGGAACTTTATTACAGAGTGACAAAACAATATCAACTAGAACGTTATCAGCTCTAAAAAAATGCAGGGAAAATGATATATTGATAGGTGTTTCCACCTCCAGAAGTGAGCAAAACTCTTTGGTATTTTTAAATGAATTGATGCCCGATATTTTAATATCGAGTGGAGGGGCATTAGTAAAATACAAAACAGAATATATTTATAGGGCAGAATTTTCCGAAGAAGAAACTAATGTGATGATTGACATGGCAAGAAATATTTGTGGAAATGATTGCGAAATTACGATAGATACAATAGATGCACATTATTGGAATTATAAAATAGATCCTAAGAAGTTAGATAAGAGTTGGGGAGATAGTATTTATACAGATTTTTCAGATTTTAACGAATGTTCATTAAAAATGTGTGTTGAGATATTTAATCAAGATAAGGCAGATAAGCTGGCTCGAAGGCTCTCTGATTGTGATTGTATTCGTTTCTCTGATGGATTTTGGTACAAGTTTACAAAAAAGAATGTGACGAAAGAAAACGCAATTATGAAGATTACGGAAGTATGTGGATTTAGTACAGATTCAATTATTGCATTTGGAGATGATTATGCAGATATCGGAATGCTTGAATTATGTGGAACAGGTGTTGCAATGGGGAATGCGATTGATGAGGTAAAAGAGAGAGCGGATATTGTAATTGGTTCAAATGATGAAGATGGTATTGCGGATTTTATTGAAAATGAAATATTATAGATATGTATATGGAGAGGAAATATGGTGAAAGTAAAATTTTATGATACAGTTAATGATGAACTATTGAAATTTGCAGTAATTATCTCACAGAGTAACGGCAAGTGGGTATTTTGCAAGCATAAAGAAAGAGATACATATGAAGTGCCGGGAGGGCATAGAGAAGCTGGGGAAAATATTCTTGAAACTGCTAAAAGAGAGTTGCAGGAAGAAACAGGAGCTATCAAATTTGAGATAAAACCAATATGCGTATATTCGGTGACAGGTAAGACTAGAGTAAATGATACTGGTGAAGAAACATTTGGACTGCTTTATTTTGCGGAGATAACGGAATTTACGAAAGAATTACATAGCGAAATGGAGAAGGTTGTTCTTATGGATAAGTTGCCTGAGAATTGGACATACCCTTTGATACAGCCGAAATTGATAGAAAAGTATTTACGGGTAAAAAATAATTCTATAATCGGAGCAACAGTAACTGTCACGGTCGATAGACCATTAGGAAGTTATCATCCTGAATATAAGGATATGTATTATCCAATAAATTATGGTTACATTGAAGGAGTTATGGCACCAGATGGAGAAGAGCAGGACGCTTATATATTAGGCGTAAATGAACCAGTAAAGAAGTTTACAGGTAAAATTATTGCCATTGTTCGGAGAAAAGATGATATAGAAGAAAAGTGGGTAGTTGTGCCAGACGGAGTAACTTTTTCAAAGGAAGAAATCAGGAGACAGATTCATTTTCAGGAACAATATTTCGACAGTGAAATTGTGATGTAATATTAAGGAGATTGCTATGTCATTAGGATTAAAAAGAGGAACAGTGCAGCTTGAACCACATGATAAACAGTGGGATGAGGCTGCCATTCAAACAATCAGAAAACTTAAATCTATATTAGGTGAATTTGAAGGAGCAGGGCTATGAGAATAATATAAATGAACAGCGTTTACACCATGAGATTTATATGTCCGATGCAAGAAAGGTTGCTCCTGAAAAATGGAAAACTGTAATTAGACATCCAATCAAGAAAGTATAGAGGCAAATTGCATTGAGTGAGATTAGAGAATGAAACGAAAGTAATATAGTGGATATACAGATAGAGCAGCCGAGAGGTTGCGTTTTGTTTTTGTGAATGAACATTAAATCTCAAAATTAATATTTTTTGCGAAAAAAAGTTGCATAAAAAATAATTAATGATATAATAATGATAAGTAAAGAAGAAAAGTGACTTGGAGGAATGAGCCATGATTATAGAGATAAGAGCAAAAAACTGTTATGCATTTGAGGATGACATTACACTTTCGATGAAAGCAGATATGCGAAATAAAAAATTTGGAGCAAATGTTCACAAAGAGAATAATTTTAATGTCCTTAAAACGGTAGGAATATATGGACCAAACAATGCCGGTAAAACATGTCTAATCAAGTGCATTAAGGCAATAAGAAATGTACTTTTAAATAAGAAGAATGGACTGATGCCAAATATATTTATTGATAGTGATGTATGCGAGTTAGGTGTTACATTTATGGCATCTGGAAGAAAGTTTTCTTATGATTTTAAGTATGATGCAGAAAAAGAAGAATATATATATGAGTCATTTTCGGAGATATTTAAAGATCAGTACAACAACGAAAAGGAAGTTTGTTGGTTAAAAAAAGATACTGTTAGTGAAATATATGAGTGTATTGATGAATCTGTTCAGAATATGATTTCAGTTGTATCGAAGAATAATTTGCTATGCTATGTGGTAGATACAAGTAAATTCGAACATATCAATGAGATGAAGCAGATTCTTGTCGGATTTGCAGAAAAAATTGATATCATCAATATGAATAACATACCTATGCAGCACACAATTGCACTCATGAAAAATAAGAATCAGTTACAGCAAAAGGTCGTTGAGTTTATAAAAAATGCAGATCTGTATATGGATAACTTTGAATATGTTGATATGGATAAGATACAGCTGAAAACTGGTGAAGGTGACGAAAAGCCAGATGAGAAAGTGCTTGATATTCCAGAGAACATTATGGATCAAATCAGATTGGTTTCTACTTATAAGGGAGTCCATGTGCCAAGTATGATGTTTGACTCCACAGGAACAAAGAAGATTGCAGCTATTGCCAGCTATGTAATTGAAGCACTTGAACAAGGCAGGATTTTAGTCGTGGATGAGTTGGATAGCAGTATTCATTTTAAGCTTACCAGGGCGATTGTTGCGATGTTTAATAATGAATTAAATACAAGTGCACAGATGATATTTACAGTACATGATATAAATCTTATGGATTGCAAGAGAATGTTCCGAAAGGAGCAGATTTGGTTTGTTCATAAGGATGAAGAAGGTGTGTATGTATATTCACTTGCAGATTTTACAGCACAGCAGGGCGTACGAGATACGACAGATGTTATGGAAAAATATCGGAAAGGTGCACTTGGAGCTTTACCAGATCCGGAGTTGATTAACTCGTTGCTTAGTATTAAAAGTGGTGTAAAGGGGGATGATGCCGATGCCAAATAAGCTCCCTAAGTTTTTGGATAACCATAAAATCTGTATTATCTGTGAAGGTAATGAGGAATATGAGTATCTAAATCGATTAAAAAATTTAAAAGTATGGAATGAGCAATATGATATTTCATTGGTAAATGCCAGTGGAAATGGTAGTATCCCGGCGAGATATCAGGATAGGTATCAAAATGGAGCAGACGAACTGGTGCTTGTGTTCTGTGATACTGAAAAGAAACCTCATGAGCAGTATGAGGACATTAAGCGTAAGATTAATGTGTTTCATGGTGTGGATAGTGCAGCGAATGAAGTGATTATATTTGGTAATCCATGTACGATGCAGATTATATCTAAACATTGGACCGATGAAAATCTGAAATCTCCAGCAAAATCAGTGAATGCTTCTTTGATAAAGAAATATACCGGAGTAGAGAATTACAAAGGAAGGGCAGACCAGATCAATGAGGTTATGAAGTATGTTACTGTAGAGAATTACAAAGATATGAGTCGACGAGTGAAAGATTTGGATTCGGATGATTCTGTTACTGGTAGCAGTAATTTTGGAAAGTTCATAAAGCTGTTTGAGAGTGATGATAGTGGGTGGATTGAGAAGATTAATGGATATTTATAAAATAATTTAATTATGATCGATGAAAGGAATGAAAATATGAGCGAAGAAATTATTAGTACGAAAGAGGTAAATACATCGTTATCTAATTATGAAAATAGTTTATTGGAGTATGTGGGTTCTTTTGGATTGCCAACAGAAGGAATATTGGTGCCAATTGCAGAAAGAAAAAGTGTAATAAGGAATTTTGAAGATGTTGTAGATTTGCTAAGGCAGGAAGATATTAGTGGTGCAGTTTATATATCTAAATTCATAACAGCTGCATCCTCAGGGTTATTTGATGCAGCATTAAATTATTTGTGGGATGAAACAGTTTTTCAATTAAGAAAACGTGCGGCTATTTATGATATTGAATATTTCTATGATGTTGCTGTAACATCAGATAAAAGGAAAAGATTATCAGGTGTTGAAGATTTGGTTAAGTTAGATGATAGTGAATTAATTAAAGGTGCTAAAGAAATAGATATGATATCTGATATAGGTTATAGACATTTGGATTATATTAAGTATATGAGAAATTGGGCTAGTGCCGCCCATCCCAATCAAGTAGAGATAACAGGTTTACAGTTAATATCATGGCTTCAAACTTGCATAAAAGAAGTTATTAACTTGCCTAATTCTAATATTACTATAGAAATAGGGCGGTTATTAAAAAATCTTAAAGAAAAAAGTCTTGGTGATAGTGAAATACAGGCATTAACGTCGTTTGTTTGCAATTTATCGCAGGAAAAAGTAAATTCTCTTTCGGCTGGATTGTTTGGAACATATTCTAGAAGAGAAACCGAGCAATTTGTAAGGGAGAATATAAGAAAAGTATTCCCTATTATATGGGATCGAATTGACGAAGAGGTAAAAAATGACTTTGGCATAAAATATGCTAGATTCGCAGTAAATGGTGACGGAGAAGAGGCTAAATATGCACGAGAATTATTAGAATTAGTTAATGGACAATCTTATTTACCTGAGCAAATAAGAACAACAGAATTAGATACTGTAATTAATCAGTTATATGAGGCACATAACAGTATATTAAACAATTTTTATAAGGAACCAACTTTTGCATATCAGTTAGAACGTTTGGTTGGAAATAATAGAATACCCAAACAGCTAGATAATAAATATGTGTATACATTAGTAGATGCATTTATAACGAATGGTAATGGTGTATGCTATGATGCGGAACCAATATATATTAAGTTGATTAGGCAATTTAATCAAGAACAAATTACCATAGCTGTATTCTCGTTTATGAACGAGCATATTTCAAGTATGTTACAATTTTCGCTTTGTGAAAAGAAATATCGACAACTTATTGAAATAATGGAAGAGAAAAACACATCCCCTGCGATATCTGAAGTGATAGAATTGATAAAAAACTTTAAGGGATTAAGCAATATGCGTAAAGACACAATGATAAAACAGAAAATGGCTTCATATAAAACGCTAATTAAGTAATGCATAGTAACTGTTCAATAGGCATACGCATTTTACTGCGAATTCCGTGAAAAACATGGATTTTTGATCATAATGATGAAGGTATTGAATAGTTACGAATTGAAGAAGAAATACTTAATATAAAGTATGGAATTAATGGAACTGGAAGCTCGACCATTAGTAATTCGATAATTAAAACGAGGAGAATATAGACATGAGAGATAGACGGAAGTTTTCTATTTTTATAAGCTCTGCATATGAAGACCTTAAAGAAGAAAGACAGGCATTAGTAGGTGTAGCATGGTTACAACGAATCGTAAGCAGGTTTTAACCGACAATAGCTGTGCGTTCTATATTTTAGAAGCTGGGTGTCGGGAGTACATAGAAAAATGCTTAAAGAGTGATTCGAAGGAATTGCGGTTGCAAAATGCTTGCAAAAAGTCCCAAAACGATAAAGAATGCATAGAATATTAAGTATAATTATACAAAATATGGTGATGTATCATCTTTTTAGACACAATATATAGTTGCCGAAATCGAGGGTCAAATGAAAAAGTAAATTCTAATTAGCTGCATTTTAACATCGTATTTTAGATTTTGAGCAACTTTTTCATAGCTACCCTATACAAAGTACCCTGAAAAGTGCTATAATCCGTGCTATGAAGTCTGTTTGTTTGCACGGCAAACAGACGACTGGAGCAGTTTGAGAAAAAATAAATTCCACCCGTCTAACATCGAATTTAGAGTTGAATTTAGCGATTTATGGTTGCTCGGTGGTTATCTGCCTGCTCGCTGTTAATAGTTTAGGTGGCTTATATTCCTCTAAATTATAAAGAACAGGATATGCTGATTAATTTGGAGAAGCTGCTTGATACTTTTAGAAACGATATATATCCTTATATAAAGGAAAAAGAATATTTTTTGGTTTCTATGATACCATTTATGAGAGGGTATGCAGGGCTTGTTGATAATGGCGTGGTAAAGGAGAATTTAACGCAAGTTATGCATGGTTATAAAAATCAAAAGGTTAATATTTCTAAGATATATGTAGATTTGTTTGGCAATAAAGAAGGGAAACTTCCTAAAGATGTAGAAGGAATTATTTCGGGAGATTTCGAGGTGAATGTTGACGATATTTTAAATATGGATATTAATGGAAAAGAAATTATAGATAAGAGTAAATATCCACTGTTAAATCGTACATTAGTACATTCTTTTACTTATTTGTTTTTACGCTTGATAATAGAAAAGGAATTAGTTGAAAAATATAAAATAGATACAAGCAGATACACTCAGTTGGGACAGATTATTTCTCAGGCATTCCCTGACGATGCTGGTAAAACTGCTATAAAAAATAGAGTTATGTTAACATCGAAGAAAACATTGCTAAATGAATTTAATCATTTCGAGGGTAATATGAGTATATTTCAACCAGCAATTGATATAACGGATCATATGCTTGAAAAAGAAAGAACTGATATTTTGGAATTTGTCGATAACTTGTGATAATGAGAAGGGAACCATCTTGGAAGGAGAGATATGGTATGAATATAGAATGTACATGCATGAGTGATTCGGTTTCAACGGAAATATTGATGCTTGTATTGGGTGCAGTACTTGGACTTCTTGCAAGTTTATTTACTATGATTATACAACGATTTTTGGATAAAAAGGGAAAACTAAATATTTTTTATCGGTTTTCTCATCAGAAAGGAATGGGAGGTGCAACATGGGGATTTGACGAAAACCCAGATGGAAGAAAGTATTTTGTGATACCAATAGTATTTGAATTTCAAAATACGTCTAACACCACACGGGTCATTAGAGATGTAAGCGTGTATCTTTATGATGGGAAAAAATTTGTGGTAAAAATGAAGCAAATGGATTACTTACATATTACACATAGAAAAGGCAATTCTGTTAGCGGAGAGGAGGATTATTATTTTGGAACAGATAAAGGTTCATATTCGTTTGTGATTCCACCTAGAAGTATTCAGCGTCAAGAGTGTGAATATATGTATGCAATCAATGCTTCTGAAATCAGTGATAATAAGTTTGACAGAGCAAAAGCTTGTTATTTTGATGAGAGGAATAAGGCTAGGTATTTTGAAATAAGGCGCATAGATAATTGTTGGGAAAACAAGATGTATCCGATAGATGAGGAGTGGCAAGTATTTAAATAATTTACACCACATTGTGCAATCCTTTTATCAGAGTCATAATACCATTAAATACATGATATCCATATGATACCTGAATTTTTAAAAATATAAAATAATTGTGATAAAAGGCGGAATAATCGCTATTAAAAGCTTTAAAAATCAAGCTTTCACAGGGATAATAAATTTCTCTGCGGGGAGTTTGAATAATGTACATGAGCCAAGAAATGACGAATTTACGGCGTTTCTTGGCTCGTTTTTTGCCTGATGACAATCAAATGACAATAATTTTGGAAAATATTATTTATTGATAAATAGTCTTTGTGTTTGTAGAGTCGCTTTATATATAATAATTACAAAACATAAAGAAGATTAATTGTAGATCTAACATGGATTGATAACTCTGTTGGATTAATTAATACATCTAAGTAATTAGGGTTACTATGATGGTATATTTTTGAATATTCGTTAAGTTCTTCGATTTCTGGTAAGTAATCTTTAAGTCTATATAGCGGGGATGAAATATCAGAATCTCTTATCATGGAAATGAAATCTCCCAACCATTGATTGTCTTTAACTAAATTGAAATATTTGAGCCTAAAAATACCTTCTATGCAAGGCCTAATACATCTTACAACTTCGCGTAAGTAAAGCGTATCTTGTTCGCCAGAATATATGTATTGATGCAATGTATTGATATCTTTTGATAATCCAGTTAATAAATCATTTTTTATATCTTGTATGACAAGTGTGTTAGACGCATTACGTCTTTGTATTTGTAATGTAAGGCATTCTTCGTTATAGGCATTACAAAAATCGTTTGCAAAATGTAAATCATGTGTAAGTATAATAATTTGTCCGACTTTGTTTGCAATACGGGTTAACTGAGTTATTGTAGTTTGTTTTCGATGGGTATCGAAACTAGTAAAAGGGTCATCTACAACTACGATATAATCTTTTGGATTTGGTACAATATCTATTTTAGCAAGAAAAAATGATAAGGCTAATGCATTTTTGTCACCTTCACTTAAGTAATATTTTAACGAAGGAGCTTCAGCTTGTCGATCTGAGAAATGAATCTCGTGATTATTTATCTTTAATCCGTAGATAAATCTTAATTCGTTTGATTGACTAATATAAACAATTTTTTGATCTATTATTTTTAAATCATCGCTAAAAGTTGCCAAATATCGGTTTATATTTTGGATGTAACTATCAATTCGAGAGTTTATTAAAGATATTCTTGTTTCGCCTAACTGTTTAAAATGCCCATTTAATTGCTCACGCTGAAGTAATAACTTTTTTAATGTTTTGTCATTCTTTATTTCCATTTTATTTTGTCTGAGCTTCATCTTGCGATTTCTTATTTTGGTTTTTAACAAAGATAGCTCTCGCTTTATTTGACACATTTGAGATTTGAGTTGTAAAGCCTCGTCTGCACATGTTAGTTCAAATATATTAAGCTCGTTTAGATTATCATGAATAGATATTGAATAAATATTATCTTCAAGATAAAAACTGTTGAATATCTCGATGCATGAATGATTTCGATTCCATTTGTTGTTCATATATATAAATTGTTTGTTATCATCACCTAACAACCGTATTTCAGTTGGTGCAGAAGCTTGGAAAGAAGCTTTAGCATGTAAAGAACTATTATCGCATAAAGATTTAAACATTAGAGAAAGACTTGTTTTTCCGCTTCCGTTTGGTGCATATATAACGGAGGCTTTTTTAAATGAACAGTCCCAGTTGGTTTGGGAATGGTTAAACAAAATAAACTTATTATAATTGTTTATAGATATTATTTTTTTTATCATCGTATTTTCTCCTTTATTCCTTCTTAGGCTTCCTTTTCCTCTTCACATAAGAGAAATCTGGAAACAAGTCTTTTAACAATTCGGCAGTTTCTTCTGCATCATCATTATCATTCATATTTTGAACAAGTAGCTGGTCTTCATCATCAAGATTCAACGAAACAGTATGCTCTTTATTTGGGTCTGTTGGGTTCATTGGGTATTTTACCTCTTTGAGATAATATTCCGTTTCGGTTATTTCGCCATTCTCCAGTTTGTCTCGCAGGCGAGTCTAATACTAGACCATCTTTTTGAAGTTATCGAGGTCTTCCTGCGGGCGGGGACCGGCACTTGGAAGCCGTTCTTCAAATTTGAAGCATATTTCTCCGTCTTTCATTGTAGGGCGTAGTCCGTATGCCCATTTGATGTCAAACAGAACATGGAGTGCACTGAAGATATTGGCAACATCCGGATCTGATAATGCATAGAAACTGACACCTAGATTGTTGGCGATATTTAGTGAAGTTGCTTCGTTCGAATATCGGTTTCCGAACTCGTAATTTCGAATTGTGGATTCGTTTAGTCCGCACTTATCTGCCAATTCCCTTTGTGTCATTTCCGCTGCAATTCTAAAATTCCTAATCAAAAAGCCTACCCGGTTGGTGAATTTTTCGCCCATTTAACTGTTCCTTATAAGTGTAATGCGTGTTGTAGCATGCACGAAAACACGAGGTACAAATCATTCATTTACATAAATTATAACATCAACAGTACAAAAGTGAAATGTTTTTTGCTAAAAAGTATTGACAGTACATAAGAACTGTTAATACAAAACGCATCAAAACCGTTCAGAAATGAACTGAATAATGAAACGAAAGAGAGGAGGCATTTGCTTATGGAGAACAAATGATTTTTAACAGCGCAGGATGTCATGGAAATGCTAGACGTATCACTATCTTATGCATATAAGCTGATACGGCGACTGAATGCAGAACTTGAGGCTGATGGATTCGTGACAATAAAAGGGCGTGTAAGTACACAGTATTTTATGAAACGAATCTACGGGCTATCTACGGATAAGGAGGTGGGATAGATGGCGGTTATCAAGAATAATAAGACTGGAATGTGGGAGGTGAGAACCTATTATAAGGATTTGACCGGAGAAAGGAAACAGAAAACCAAGAGGGGCTTTGCGAAGAAAAGCGAAGCCCTTGAATGGGAACGGAACTTCAAGCTGAAAGAGAATCAGAGTATCAGTATGAGCTTTCAAAGCTTTGTGGATATTTATTTGACGGATTTGGAGCCGAGAATAAAACGCAATACGAGCACATTATTGAGACAAACATTCTGCCATATTTCGGGAAAAGGAAACTGGATGATATTCGTACTTCGGATGTCATCCAGTGGCAAAATGAGATTATGAAGCTGAAAAAAGATAATGGGGAGTTGTTCTCCCCAACTTATCTGAAAGCAATTCACAATCAGCTCAGTGCAATATTAAACTATGCAGTCAATATGTATGGACTAAAGGATAATGTGGGACTAAAAACCGGAACTATGGGGAAGGAAGAAAATAAGGAAATGGAGTTCTGGACACAGAAGGAATTTCAGAAATTTTTGGAGTGTGTGGCAGATAAGCCGATTTCGTATTATGCATTTGAAATGCTTTACTGGACGGGAATACGAGAGGGAGAATTGCTTGCCCTGACACCGGCGGATTTCAATTTTGAAAAGAAAGCTCTTCGGATAAATAAGTCATATCAGAGGCTGGAGGGCGAAGATGTGAATACGGATCCGAAAACACTAAAGAGTAACAGGACAATCATCATGCCGGGTTTTCTTGCTATAGAAATGGAGGATTTTATAAAAAGCATATACGGAATAAAGATGAACGACAGAATTTTTACCATTTCAAAAAGTTATCTTCATCACGAAATGGATAGGGGAGCAAAGCTTGCAGGAGTGAAAAGAATCCGAATCCATGGATTACGATATTCATATATTTCCCTGTTAATCAATTTAGGATTTTCAGCATTGGCAATAGGGGAAAGAGTCGGACATGAGGCGGTAGATATCACTTATCATTCTGCACATTTATTTCCAACGGTGCAGACGGATATGGCAGCACAACTGGAAACAGAAATGGAGGCGTTGGTCAATGTCAGAAAAGAATAGAGATGATAAAAACAGATGGCGGAATGTTACAATAGCATTTCGCATGTCACTAGAGGAAAACGAGGAGTTGAATAACAGAGTGAAGCTCAGCGGATTTCGTACCAAGCAGGATTATATAATCCAGAGTGTTCTTCATCAAAAGGTGGTTGCTACAGGCAATCCGTTGATGTTGGTGCAATTCCGGCAGAACCTGCAAAGGATTGAGCATGAGCTTGAAAGGATTGAAAAGGCATCGGATATGGATGGGGAGTTACTTACTCCCATCCGCTCCATGCTGGAAATATTGGAAGGTTTCAAGGAACAACCGGGGACATTGGCAGATATGAAGAAACTTACTGTACCGAATGAGGAATAAAAACATTTTTGGAAAGGAAGTGGCGGCTATGAGCGAAGAAACATTATTTGAAAAATTAGGCGTGAAATACATAGAAAAGGACGGCATCTTTTATCCGTTGATTACATTAGGTGGCGAGGAGAAAAACACAGATGTTGGGAAATACGGGCACATGTGGATTAATTACATACGGACGGAGTATCCACAGCGATATAGGAGTCTGGTGCGGTTTGGCGAATTACATGATAAGGCAGCAGAAGTAAATGATGTTGCCTATGAGTTGCTGGAGGATATTGAAAAGGAATGGCTGAGCGAACATAAGCCGAAACAGGCAAATTCTTTTGTTGAAATGTATCGGTTACGAACACAGGCAAGAATGATAGCAGAGGAAGTAGTTCTGCATGATGTGGTGAACTGTTTTCATTAGGGGAGCTGGCATAGGTGTTTATCGGGGGTGTGAATGGTAAATTATATGCCGCGTATCCGCGGCTCACAAACTCCCGTAAGGGAGTTTTATCCGGCTCGTAGAGCCGTACAGCCACTCCGGCGAGGAGCGCAAAACCCGCTTGCGGGTCTGCATTTTTGATAGCGAAGCTGTCAAAAGTGCTTTTGCGTTACTTTTGACAAAAGTAACAAAACATTCTCAGGAAAATCTGCTGTTTCGTGCCGTATCCGGCACTCATTACGGATAAGAAGGAGGTGCCTGTATACATACCAAAAGAGGAGGATTTCAAAATGGAAAGAACGATTAGTTTTATGAATGGGGAAGGTTCCATAGGACACAATACAAGAAGATTTATAGCGGGTAATGTAGATGCCAGCCGCACTCCAAATAACATTACTCTTATCCACGAGGATATTAAGCAGGCATATCATAAATTGTTTGACAAGGCACTTAAGGAATACAATGCAAAACAGAAACGCAAAGACAGGCAGATTAACAGTTATTATGACAAAATTTCTCGAAGCAAGCAGGAAAAACTATTTTATGAAGTTATCATTCAGATAGGCAACAATGATGATACTGGAGTAGATAGTTATTCTGCTGAAATTGCAACATGGGTGCTGAAAGATTATGTGAAAAAGTTTCAACTTCGTAATCCGCAGCTTTATGTGATTGGTGCTTATATTCATCTGGATGAGGAAACACCACATTTGCATCTGAATTTTATCCCTTGGGTATCCGGTTGCAAGAGAGGATTGGAGATAAAGACAAGTCTTAAGGCAGCACTTGCTACCAGAGGATTTGTAAGTGAAGGAAAAGGAAATACCGAATGGAAACAGTGGGCGGAGGCAGAGAAAGAAGATATTGCCCTTATTATGAGCCGATACGGAATTGACTGGAAGAAGAAAGATACGCACAATAAGCATTTATCCGTACTCGATTATAAGAAACAGGAACGGGCAAAAGAAGTGGCTGCACTTGAGGAGAAGATAGAGGGCACACAGGTTGTTCTGGAATTAAAAGAAGAACGGATTGAGACTCTGGAAAAAAATTGAAAATAAGCGAGAGGGTTTTAGAAAAGAACAGTTCGAAGCTCAAAAAAAGCTGGATGATACCATAGCCAAAAATCAGAAATTACAGTCGGAAACAACGGATTTACGCATAAAGAATTCTGAATTACGGCTGGAATACTATGAGAATGTAGATAAACTCACAGATAAACAGAAGGAAATTGAGGCAGCTCAAAAAGAGGCTGATAAGTGGATGATGATATCGGATACTGCAAAATTACAGACTGAACGGGCTGAATTTGAACTAGAAGAGACGGAAAGGCTTAAGAAGGAACTGCTTGGTGCAGTCGATGGAGATGATTATCTGAAGGAGCAGGTGATAGAGCTGAGGTATCAGAATCAGATATTGCGGGAGGAAAATCGTAGCCTCAAGGATAAGCTGGAGAAGGCATATGAGTTTATGAAACAGTTCGTGATTGGCGGGATTAACCTGCTGGAGAAGTTTATGGAGTGGATTGGAGATGAAGGTCAAGGATGTCGGGAGAGGGAGATGATAGAAAATATTTAACAGTAAATGATAGGAAAATTTTGTGGAAAACAGAATAAAATTCTGCTATAATACATTCCGTATGTTTGGAAGCAAATGTAGGGATTGTATTATCAAAATAGTTTAAACTTTGATTGACAAAACAGAACGTATGTTCTAAAATAAAAGAACATAAAGTCCTGGACATTTTGTGATGTAGATGATAGAATTAAGAAGAAGGAGGAAATGATAATGGCTTATGCGATAGATTTGTTTTGTGGTGCCGGTGGAATGAGCGAAGGGCTTATTCAAGCGGGATTTCATATTCTTTTCTCTAGTGACATTAATTCTGATGTTCAGCGAACATACATGAATAGACATGAACAATTGGGATTACATCAAGGTGTAAATACTTATTTCCATAGAGGAGATATAAGGGAACTGAATGGAGATATGATTAGAGAATCTATTCAGAATTTGGAGATATTTAGAGGACAGGATATTCCGGAGATAGATGCAATATTTGGAGGTCCGCCTTGCCAAGGATTTAGTAGGGCTGGGAGAAGAAATCCTAATGATCCAAGAAATATGTTGTTTAGAGAATATGTTAGAGTAATTAGTGAGGTGCGTCCAAAGTATGTTGTTTTAGAGAATGTAACTGGATTCACAGACACAAGATTTTACGGTTTTGTCGGGGCGACAGGACATCAATATGAGGATGGAGAATTAGTGCCAGATATACTCCGTAATGAACTTAATTTGATAGGATATCATACATTAGAACCGAGAATTTTAAATGCAGCTCATTATGGTGTACCGCAGAGGAGAAATCGAATAATTGTTATGGCATATAGGAATGATATGGTGGCACCTACATATCCAGAAGCAACGCATACTGATGAAACGGCTTTAACTATTACAGATGCCATAAGCGATTTAATTCGGGATGCCAATGTGCGTAATCAGGTACATATAGGTGATAACGAATTTCAAATAAGGTCAAGAGAAGGACGTACACCAGACATTAATGGAAATACAATTAATAGTAATGGAATTATACACAATAATGAAGTATCTACACATCAACAAATCATTTCCGAACGATTTGCACTATTTAGAGAAGGAGAAGATGGAGCTGCATTAAAAAATCGTGTTATGTCTGAAGGAATAGATATTGCAAATTCTCCTGCATTGATAGCAAATTGTGTAGAAAAGATGGGGATTGATGCTGAAGCAGTAGTTGAATTATTTAGAGAAGGAAATGTTAGTAAAGAAAATACAGATATTTTACTGACCAAGAAAAATATCCGTACTAGGTTAGATAGAACTAGACCATCAGCTACAGTTATGACCATTGCGGATGACTATATTTCGCCATTTGAACCTAGAACATTTACAGTTAGAGAGTTGGCGCGTATGCAATCGTTTGATGATAGTTTTGAGTTTTTGGGAAAAAGAACAACCGGCGGATTGCGAAGACGTGTAGAAGTTCCTCAGTATTCACAAGTTGGTAATGCAGTACCACCACTATTAGCTAAGGCGGTAGCTACTGAAATAATGAGAGTTCTATAATGTATACATTTATAAGGCAATCCGGATTATTCGGGTTGCCTTGTGCTGTTTTGAAAGAAAGAAGAGTGAACAATATGTTGAAAATGTCAGATACGCCTATTAGAGGTTTTTTACCATTTTTTGCTAACGTAGGATTACAAGTGGCCTTTTTGGTACCAACACCAACAGGATACCAAAAATCTATTATGGATGCGACGATACCATTAAGAGAAATGTTAAGAGAAACGGGTATTCATAACTATGTTGAACAAAAGCAGGGACCTGAATTTAAAGAGTTGGTAAAAACCTATTTTTTGACACCAGACAGGATGATAGAAACAGAAGCTTCTTTATATAGACCTATAACTAAGCAGGGGGATCCTAGAATATGGTTTTATAACCTAAAGCAGTATTGTGTGCCATGTAATCTGTTGGCGGTATTGGCTAATAAAGGAAATCTATATGTGCTGAATTTGTCCAATGAAGAAATTGTGAAATCAATGAATTCTGGTTTTATTAGTGAAGTTATTCAGCAGTTTGTTGATGATGATAATGCTATTGCAAAAGAGTTGTTAGCGAAGATTCAGGAAATACATAATCGTGGATTTTTGCCAAGTATTACAGTGGGAGACCCAGGTGTGGGAGATACTCTTGAAAATGCTTTGGGAATATCACGAAATCCTTCGAAATTACCAGATTACAAGGGAATAGAATTAAAGGCAAGTAGGACAGTAACATATAACAAGCCAAAGACAAACAACAGAGTGAACTTGTTTACGCAAGTACCGGATTGGGCTAATAGTAGAGGGATGGATCGAGTAAAACTACTTGATACATATGGTTATTGGGCAGAGCAAAAAGATGGTTCTCAAAGATTTGATTTGAATTGTACTTTGCGAGCCAATGTACCGAATCCTCAGGGATTATATTTGGAAGTGGATGTAGATAATGATTTGCTGATAAATTATTACACTAAAGATGATGTTATAAGGCGTTATGTGGCACAATGGAGCTTCTTGCTATTGAAGCAGAGACTATTAGAAAAGCATAAGGAAACATTTTGGGTGAAAGCTACGAGTAAGATAGAGAATGGATTGGAGTATTTTAGATATGACAAGATTGTTCATACTAAGAATCCAAATGCAAGTTTATTTCCGCAGTTAATAGATGAAGGAATAATTACAGTAGACTACATAATGCATAGGAAAGAAAATGGTACAGTGAGAGATCATGGTTTTCCTTTTAAGATATTTCCGAAGGATTTGGACTTGCTATTTCCAGAGCCGAAGACATATGAGTTAATTTAAAGGAGATAAATAACTTATGGTGTATGCAAAAGAAACAAAATATCAAATATGTAAGAGAATTGTTGAAGAAGAAATTTCTGTAGAAGAAGCTTCATTAGAGTGTGGAGCTTCTACGGGAACTATAAAAAAATGGGTGAGCCTGTACGAGAAAGACCCGGATAATGCGTTTAAAAAGAAAGATATAGAAGGTGGCGTGGAGAAGGAATTGCAAGGAACACAGGGACTAATTAATGTTGTTCGTGAGCAATTTTTATTAAGCGAAAAACAAATGTCAGAAGAAGCATATAGGAGGTATGTTATTAAAATAGGACATGCGTTGGAATCTTCCGATATCGAAAATGATGCAGATACAATTTTAAAAGAATTGTTGTTTCTTGAACTTGATTATTATAAAGAATGCACAGATAAACTTTTAACAAATGCCTTGCCTTACTATAGGAAAAATATATATGGAACATTGGAGGATTGTTATCCTAATACCAGAAAATTGATTGATGAACTAGATGAAATATATTATGAAGTTAAGGATGGAAAGATAACGAGGGAAGTTTTTCTTGAAAAGGTTTCTTCGAGGATGAATCCTATTACACACTTAATTTCGTTTTCTATTTATCAAAGTTCAAAATCAAGAGCAGGAGCTGCTTTTGAAAATCACTTGCAAAAGTTGCTAGATATATGTGAAATAAGGAATAAATCACAGCAGCAAGAGAGGGAAGGTAAAACAATCATTGATTTTGTGATTCCGTCAATTGAAGAAGCACAAAGAAATCCCACTCATTCAGCAAGTATAGAATGTCAGACTACACTTAAAGATAGATTTAGATTGTCATCAGGGAAAACCATAACAACAGATATGAATTGTTTTTTGGCAACCCCTACAGGTGTAGGAATTTTTACCAAAAAAGATAATAAAGATATAACCGTGCAGAAGGTTTCTGAAATAGTATATGAAGATAAAATGACATTGGTGGTGTTTCCGGACGTCCAAGAGAGAATTAAGGAACTTTTATATAAGAATATTGAATTGATAGATAAAGGTTTGGATATTGGGAAAGGTTTTTTGGGGAAGAAGGATATTTGTGAAATTCTATTAAATCAGATGGGAACCAGAATAATTACATTTACACAGTTATTTAAAAGAGAGTTACCAGTGATTAATAAATATTGGGAGATATCATAGAAATAATTATGAAAATAATGTTGAGACAAATGAAGGAGAACGTATGGCAAATAAAGTAACCATTTCACCCAAAAATCAGAGATTACTACATTCTAAAAGTGGAAATAGATGTGCAATGTGCAAAATGCTTTTGACAGATCCAGCGAATGAAAATGCTGCTTGCATAGGTGAAAATGCGCATATATATGGGGAAAAACCAGATGCAGCTAGGTATGATGCAAGTAAGGATGAACAATATGTTAATAGTGAGAAGAATTTGATTTTTTTATGTTGTAATTGCCATAAAAAGATAGATACAGATGTTGATTCATATAGTGTAGAATATTTGTTTGAACTTAAGCACAAGCATGAAATGTGGGTTAAACAAATGTTAGAGGAACAAACATTAAATTATACCTTTGCAGAATTAGAAGTTTTGGCGAAATACATACTGGAAGTGAAGGGGAATTTGTATATTCCTACTTCTTTTGAATTAATAAAGATAGAGGATAAGATTAAGAAAAATTCGTTAGAAGATGTACAGGGTTATATCACAATGGGGTTAACTAGTAATAAAGTTATAGTTGATTTTATTAATAAGTATCCAAGTCCATCTTTTGCATCTACACTAAACTCAATTATGGCTAATGAGTATAAGAAGCTAAAGGATGAGGGATTAGACAGTATTACTATTTTTCATGAATTATGGAGTCTGACTAGCGGGAATAAGAATGAATTTGTATATAAGGCTGCCGGATTGGGAATTCTTGCATATTTTTTTGAAGAATGTGAGGTGTTTGAAAAATGATACTTCCTGATAAGAATATAAAATTAGAGTACTCTCTTTTGAATTGTGGTGCATTAGTACTTGAATCGTTAGAAGTTCCCTTAACAATATCTGCATTATGGGAAAAACTAAAGGAACAGAATGTATTTGTTGGATATGAAAAATTTATACTTACAATAGATTTTTTGTATATGATAAATGGTATAGAAAACGAAAATGGATTAATAAGGAGGTGTGACATATGATTTTAGCAATTAAGAGCAATCACCCAAGTTTTAAAACGGTAAAACTAAATAAAGGGTATAATATTATAGTAGCTGATCGAATAAACGATGTTGCAAATGGTAAGCTAAAATCTAGAAATGGGGCAGGAAAAACAACTTTAATTGAGATAATCCATTTTTGCTTAGGAGCACGAGTTGGAAAAGGAAGCATATTTAGGAATGAAAATTTAAAAGGGTGGTCTTTTACGATTGATATTGAGATTAAAAAAGAAAAGTATTCTTTTGAAAGGTTCGTTGATAGCCCTTTGAAAATATATATTGTTGATGGTAGTGTAGATAAAATAGGAGAAGAATATAAGTATGATAAAAAACAACATAATTACTATTTTACTGTCTCAAATTTTAATAAGTATATGCTTGAAAAGATGTATGGATTGATACAGAAAGGAGAGAATTCTTATTACCCGTCTTTTAGAGAACTGATTTCATATTCAATAAGAAGGGGAGTCGATGGGTTTTCTAATCCGTTTGACTTCTTTGGGAAACAGAAAGCACATAGTCGTCAAATCTGTAATGCTTATTTTTTGAATCTAAATTTAGATTATGCGGCTGAGTTTCAAAAAATTAAGGATAAGAAAAAAGGAATAGAAAATTATAAGAGTGCAGCAAAAACTGGTGTTCTGGGTGAATTAAATTTAAATATTGGTGAATTAAGTACGGAAGTTTTTTCTAGACAAAAAGAAACGGACGAATTAAAAAGGCAACTGGATAGTTTTAAAGTTCTTCCTCAATATCAAGAAATATCAACAGAAGTAAATTCATATACAAACCAGATACATGAGCTGACAAATGAACTTATTACACAAGAGAGATTAATTAATAGATATGAGGCAAGTATAGAAACAGAAGAAATTGATTTGTCTATAGAGGACATTAAAAGAGTATATGAAGAAGCAGGAGTTCTGTTTGGTGATAGAATTAATAAAACATTAGACGAAGTCATGGGATTTCATAAAGAAATTCTTGTTAATAGAAAGAATTATTTAAGTGAAGAATTATTGAGATTAAAAAGGCAAGTGTGTGAAATCCAAAATAAGATTCAAACAATGGATGGTAAACGAGCGGAGTTAATGAAAATCTTAGAAACGCATGGAGCATTAGAAGAGTATGTTTTATTACAAGATAGATATGCCACTTCCAAGACTTTGCTTGAGGATGCTAAAAAAAGATTAGAATCAATACAATATATTGAAGACAGTAAAAGTCACTTGAAGATTGAAAATCAAGAATTGTTGATAAAGTCTAGACAAGATTATAATGAAAGAGTTTCATTAAGAGAAAAAGCAATATCATTATTTAAAAGCAATACAGAATTCTTATACCCTCACGCAGGTACATTAACAGTAGATTTGAAAGAAACAGGCTATGATTTTGATGTAGAAATAAAAAATTCTAGAAGCCAAGGTGTGGGATACATGAAGGTATTTTGTTATGACATGGTAATTGCTGAATTGGGAATGGAAAGAAATTTTTTCCCAGATTTTCTTATTCATGATAGTACCATATTTGATGGGGTTGATGAACGACAAGTTGCACGTGCGTTAATGCTCGCAAAAATTAAATGTGAAGAAGTTGGATTGCAGTACATTAGTCTTATAAACTCAGATATGATTCCGTATAGAGAATTTGATGAAGATTTTTCAAAGGAGTTTGATAAGTCTATTGTGCTTAAAATTTCTGATGAGCAAGAAACGGGTGGTTTGTTAGGAATTAGATTCTAAATCAATGTGTGACAACAAAATGACAATACAATCTCTAAAAAATCCATGCAACAGGTAGAATCCAGACAAAACGGCTGGATTTCATTCACAAAAATCAACCATAAACACCACAAAACAACTTTGTGATTAAGAGTTTGAGTAACGGATTAAAATGCCGAAAGCCTGTATTTATGCGGGTTTCCGGCATTTGTTTTATCAAATGGCTCTAGTTTGGCTCTATTTGTGGGCGGGATAAGGGTTGCGAAAGCACTGATGGAGAAATAAAGGCATAATGGTAAGGAAAAAGTGATATATGCATCTTGGAAGCACAGCAATACTGAAAATTATAAGTTCAGCTGGAACAAAAAGTATGTTATGTACTGGAGAATTCCGGGGATCTGTGGGGAGTAATTGCGGGAAAAAAGGGAAAAGTGTATAATGCAAGAAAATAATGTTTTCACAGTGTAAAATAGAGGAGATAACTATCATGCAGAAAATACTGATTGTAGAAGATGATACAAATATCAATAATCTGCTTCAGGAAGCATTATCCAAAGCAGGCTATTCCTGTGAGCAGGCGTTTTCCGGAACTGAGGCAAAGCTGCTTTTGAATATGCAGGAGCATAGCTATGCACTGGTGTTGCTGGATTTGATGTTGCCGGGAATTACAGGAGAAGCAGTTCTGGAGGAAATACGGAAAAAGGGAAATCTTCCGGTTATTGTTTTGACTGCGAAAGATAGCTTGGATGAAAAGGTAAAGGTTTTAACTAGTGGGGCTGATGATTATATAACGAAACCTTTTGAAATCAGAGAGGTACTGGCAAGAATTCAGGTACAGCTTCGTCATACAGAAGAAAAGGAAATAAAAGAATCTAACCTTTCGTTCAGAGAGATGGTATTGAACAAAGCTACTTTTCAGGTCAGCATTGGTGGAAAAATACTTCCTAAGATAACAAGACAGGAGTTTGCGATTTTAGAATTACTGCTCAGAAATCCGAAGCAGGTTTTCAGTAAAGAGGAAATTTTTGAATATGCGTGGGACGAACCATATATGGGTGAAACAAAAACTCTGGATGTACATATAAGCAATATTCGTAAAAAGATAAAAACAGTTACATCTGAGGAATATATTGAAACAGTCTGGGGAATCGGTTATCGTCTTCATCTATAATCTTTACTCTTTTTTTACTATTTATTTGCGTTTGATTAGGATTATTCCTTTATGATAAATGCAGATAAGAAAAAGGAGATGAAAAACTTGAGCGAAATGTTATTGGAAACAAGAAATTTGACTAAGCAATATGGACACCATAAAGCTGTGGACAGTGTCAATATGCATATTAAAAAAGGTGCTATTTATGGTTTTATCGGTCGGAATGGAGCTGGGAAGACAACTTGTCTGAAGATGATCAGTGGACTTTCCAAGCCAACTTGTGGAGAAATTGAGATGTTCGGATACAAGGGAAAGGATTTGCAAAAAGTTCGATCACGGATAGGATGTCTGATTGAGGCACCGGGACTTTATGGAAATATGACTGCATATGAAAATCTGAATATCAAATGCAAGCTGTTTGGAATAAAGAAAAAAAGTTATATTGAAGAAATATTGAGAATTATCGGTCTGGAGGATGTGGGAAAGAAAAAAACAAAACATTTTTCACTTGGAATGAAACAGCGTTTGGGAATTGGTCTTGCTTTGGTTGGAGAACCAGATTTATTAGTTCTTGATGAGCCAATCAATGGATTGGATCCACAGGGTATTGCAGAGATCCGGGATACGATTCAGAGACTTCAGAAAGAGAAGAATATGACAATATGCATTTCCAGTCATATTCTTGAGGAATTATCGAAGATTGCTACTGATTATGGAATTATTCATAATGGAAGTTTATTACAGGAAATTACAAGAGAAGAATTAATAAGAAGATGCGGTGAACGGATAGAGTTGACATTGGATCATCCGAAACAGGCGATTCCGGTGATGGATTCTATGGGATTTACCAACTATCAGGTAACAGATAAAGAGCATATTTATATTTTTGAACGATTGAATGAAAGTGCAGCATTGAATATGGAACTTGCAAAGTCAGGAATTCCGGTAAAAGGGATTTCCATAACCAGTGAAGAACTGGAAACTTATTTTCTGAATCTGACGGGAGGTGCGGATCATGCTTAATATAATAAAAATGGATTTATACCGGATGCTTAAAACCAAAAGTATGTATGTAATCTGGATCGTACTGGCAGCAATATTATTGATTACAACATCTTTATGCAAGACAGATTATGAGCTTTTGACTGAAAAGGATGCCATGAAACAGGAGCAGGTTACTGAACCTACTGTGGATAATCTTAATGTGGGAATGATGGTAACGCTGCCTACGGAGCCGGGAGAAAAGGTGACGGTATATGATATCTTTTTTGCCAATTCTCAAGGAAAATTGTATGCACTGCTTTTGGTGATTTTTACTGTTCTGTTTTCAACAGCGGATATCAGTAGCGGATATATTAAGAATATAGGAGGTCAGGTTAGAAATAGAGAAACTCTGATTTTTTCCAGGGCAATTGCCTTGGCTGTCTTTACGGTACTGACAATGGCAGGTGCATTCTTATTTCAGGCAGCGGCGAATGGTATTGTTTTCGGGGAATTGGAATGGGGAAATACAAAGGCAATTTTATCTTATTTTGTGACTGAACTGGCTCTTCATTATGCACTTGTGTTGATTTGTATGGCGATTGCAATTATTTTGAAAAATAATGTAATCAGCATGGTCATTGCTGTCTGTCTTAGCATGAATGTAATGACCATTGTGTATGGGGTAATCAATAGTGCTATTCAAAAAATAGGAATTCTGAATTTCCAGATTTATAAGTATACGATAACAGGAAAATTATCACTGCTTCCTATGAATCCGAGTGGAAATGAGTGTTTGGCGGCATTTGGTGTGGCAATAGTGTTCATCGTTATGATGATATCAGTAAGCAGCGTTGTTTTTCAAAAGAGGGATATTTAACGGATGTATATCGTAATTGGGATATTAGCAGGAATTATTATCTTACAATTTATTATTATGTGGAAATACCAGCGGCAGGTGAAAGACATCTGCCGCCAATTGGCGTTTATGATGAAACATGACAGTAACATGTTGATTAACCATGAATTTGATGTGGGTGGAATAGGAAAGCTTTCTGACAAGTTGAATGAGCTTCTGGAACTGCGAAGAAAAGAGAAGCAGCATTATCAGGAGAAAGAAGCTCTGATTGCGGACACTTATACAAATCTTTCTCATGATATCCGCACACCACTGACATCTTTGGACGGGTATTTCCAGCTAATGGAAGAATGTGAAAATATAGAGGATCAGAAACGTTATTTAAGCATTATCCACGAAAGAATTCATAGTCTGAATGAAATGTTGGAAGAACTTTTTATGTTTACAAAGTTAAAAAACGAATCTTACAGTTTGGAATTGACATTGTGCTGTATGAACCGGATTTTGAAAGAAACAGTTTTTTCATACTATGATGAATGGGTAAGAATGGAAATTCAGCCGGATATTCAGATTACGGAAGAACAGTTGTATATACATGGAAACAGGCAGGGACTCCGCCGTGTTATCCAGAATGTGATAAAAAATGGGCTGGATCATGGAGAAAAGAAGATTAGCATTGTGTTGGAACGTGATCAAAATCAGGCGGTGCTTAGAATCAGCAATCAGGTTACACATCCAGAACAGATTAATATAGATCAGGTATTTGAGCGATTTTATAAAGCAGATGTTGCCAGAAGTAAAACATCTACTGGATTGGGACTATCTATTGCAAAGGAGTTGGTTAGTCGAATGGATGGAGAGATTGAAGCAAAAATAGAAAAAAAAGAGTTTATTGTTGAAATGAACTTTCCGATTGTAACCGATGCTAAATAGTATTTTGCGACGTAGAGGAATAATCAATAATTTTTATTTATCCTGGCAGAAGCATTAGCTCTTATGTTAGGATACTATCTAAGGAAAGTACCCATGACAGGGCGTTAAGCGTCGGGGGGGACGATTGTTTAGCGCCGACCGGAGCGGAGTGTAGAGGTGGCGCCGATGACGGCTTATGAGATCATTTCGATTTTCATTGGGATATTAGCATTGCTGATGTCCTTTGGTAGCTTGATTGTAGCGTTGCTTGTGTAAAAATAATTATTGTCTCACTAATAGGAGAAATCCGATAGAAAATCGGAACTGTTTTATAAGTATCATGAAATTTTAATTCCATAAATTTATGGGAATTATGGGAGATATATTGATGCCTTTGTAACAAAAATATCAAGTTCCCTGTCTGTCATCATTTTGATGAACTAAATGTTATCGTATCCTTTACAACAATAGCTTTTGAAATTAATCCTCCACTAGATTTTCATTTATATATTTAAAATAAGGTTTCTTATTAACTTCTGTGCTATGTTCCAAATACCATTTAACACTATCCCTCAATCCGTCTTCTAATGATATGGTTTCTGGGTATATTTTGTTTTGACGCGATACATCCAAATAGTACTCATAGTTGTAAAAACTGAAATAATTTCGCTGTTCAATATCTTCATAAACATTTACAAAATCCGGTATTTTTCCTAAGCTTTCATAGCATTTTGTGACCCAATCTTTAATAGAAACTGCTTCAACATTACCAACATTTAAAATACGCTCTTGTGGCTTGTCTTTAATTATTACCTCCATCAACCTGCATAAATCTTTTACATGAAAGAATTGTAATTTCATACTGCCATCTTTAGGTAAATAGAATTTTCTGTCCGCCAAGGCGCAATCAAATACAAAAGCCTCTCTATACACGTTATTCATTGGTCCATATAAATAAGGCGGTCTTAATATATATGCATCTTTCACTCTTTCAAGTAATGCCTTTTCAGCTGCTATTTTATCGGTTCCATATGAACCCCAAAATTTATTTTCGGATTTCTCTGATTCTTCCAGGAATGGCTGAACACCATACTCAGGATAAACAGCACTTGAACTAATCATAATATACTGATCAAAAGAACCCAATTCCCTAACAAAATCAATTATATCGTTATCATTGTAGGCTGTTATATCCGCTACAACATCAAAGAATGTATCCTTTAATACACCACCCAAATTATGCCTATCTCCTTCAATGAGTTTTACACCCTGAACTTGTGGCTTAGAATTTCTGTTAAGTACAAAAACTTCATAACCCACATTCACAAAATATTCTGCCACATATTTACTTACAAAAGTTGTTCCGCCTGTCACTAATATCTTTTTCATAAAGTTCTCCTTTACACAAAAAATTCGATTAATCAGATTCATAAAACACTATTTTCCGTAATTGTATCATAATCACATAATCAAGAAAAGAAATTAAATTTTCTTTGTGAACTGTTGAAAAGGCTTAATAATCTATGTATAATGAACGCATATATAAGTACGGAAATAAAATAGAGGATGACTTTTTATGGCTTATTTTCAACATAGAATATCGCATTGGTGGAGCGTGTCAAAAAAATTACTTGATGAAGGATATCTTACTATTGGATTCAGAGCATTGACTGGAACAGGAATCCTTGATGCTAAAAAAGATGGTGAAAAGTTTAGTAAGATCTATAAAGAAAATTTTAATGATAATAGAAGATGGCAAGTCAATCGATTTTTGAATTTAAACACAGGTGATACAGTAGTTGTTCCGTTATATAACAAACAATTTGCTGTGGTTGAAGTAACAGATCAATGTGATATCATTGATAACCTTCCTAAAGAAGTTAAATGCAGAGTTGGATTTAGCGATGAAGTTGATTTGGGATTTTTTGTGCCTATAAAGATTGTTAATCTAACGCAGAGATCCTTTGCAACTTCTAAGTTACAGTCTCGCATGAAGAATCAGCAAACAAATATTCAAATAGATGATTTAAAGGAAGATGTTGAGCAAGCAAAAAGTGTTGAGGGGCCTATTGATTTTCATAACAAAATAAAAGATGAACTGTCAGAAAAAATGCTAGAATGTATACGAGGTCTTAATGATAGAAACACAGAAAAATTAGTTAAATGGTATCTATTAAAAATTGGTGCGACGTCTGCTAAAGTATTGGAAAAGAATTCTTTAGAAAAGGAGGATTACGAAGATGCAGATGTTATTGCTGAATTTGAAGCAATTGGTGTTGCAATAATAGTTCAAGTTAAGGCACATAATGGAGAAGAGAGTAACTGGGCTGTTAAGCAGATTAAAAGATATATGGATATAAGAATAAGTACAAATGAAGATTTGGTTTATATTCCATGGGTTATATCTACAGCAGATAGTTTTAGTCAAGAAGCAAAAGATATGGCATTAGAGCATGGAATTAAATTAATTGATGGTTTGACGTTCGCTGGTATGTTGATAGATTCAGGAATTGAGTCAATAAACAGTGAGTTAGAGTTTAGTTAAAAAGATAAAAAATAATAGTTTTCTTGGTAAAAATAAAAATACCCTGCGGCAGACACCGCAGGGTATTTTCATTTATAAGGGATTAATCCTTCAAATTAGCTTTTCTAAATCTCTTCTTTGCATCGATTTCCTCTACCAGACAGGCCTTGGTTCCAAGAACTCCCAAGGTTTTGGAATGTTCAATATCATCTAAAATAATAATCAGGACATAATCTGTAGCAATAGATGCATCAGAAGATGTCCTGATATTTTTCACTGGTATTTAGTAGCACCGTTGTTATAGCCTTTAATAAATCTATCGCGAAGCCTTTGTGGTTCGAGAATCTCTGCTTCTTTGCCGAAAGGGAAAAAATAATTATAATCTTGTAGGAGAGAACAGCGGAACACATAAATGTCACCGGATGATTCTGGCTCTTTCCCACCTACACCATTGCTTCTCTATTTTTCTATAATTTTCTTTATGCTTGAGCTTCTGGTTATACCGGCACACTCCCCAGTGCCACATGTCCATAGCGCTTGTACCCAATCTCGTCTGTACGATATACAGGCATAGCCTGTTTGAATTTGGTTTTGCAGACAGGGCAGACATAGTCTCTGACTACGACAACCGGTGGCTCGTCCATAAACAGGATTCCAATATCATTGTAGTTATTTTCTTCATCATTCTTATCGTAGAAGGCATTCATTTTATTGATTTCCTCCTCAGTGAGCTTTATGGTAAAGTATGCGTGTTCCTCGCGACAGTCGGGGTTAGGGCAGAATGGATTAACACGGAAGCGTCTTTTGGCCTGTTCCTCCGCAGTGTTAAATATTTTGCCTAGTACCTTTGGTTTTCTTGTTCTTCTGAAAGTCCATTTGATATCCTCTATTTCTTCATCTGTGGCAGAAAACGGTGTGTCATTAACCATTACGGAAAGACCGTAAATGTCTGATTTTTCAAGCCATGGCATGGATTTTGCGATCTGGTCCAGAGTGAAGCCCTGTTTGAACATGTTGTTACATACTTCTGCACTGAGAGCAGTTCTTACTGTTTTAGTATAGTTTTCCTTGTCACTGCATAAGTCGCTGTTTATTTTTTTAAATACCTCTGTAATTTCGCCCACTGAATTTTCCTCCTATTTGTCAAGCTTAATTATTTCTGTGTAAAGTACTGTGTATATCTTATCTGTCTGCAGGCAGCGGTAATCATGCCTGAGGTTTTGATGAGTATATTGTAGCCTGCTTTCCCGGAAATGAAAATGAACTGTGAGTTAATCTGTTTTATAATTCGTGTGTTTATTATGTAAACCACCGATATATACTACTTTGTAGAAAATTAAGATATAATGATGTCAGTCAGAAACAGGAAAGGAGACGCAGCATGAATTTATACATAAGTGACACACATTTTGGACATAAGAACGTAATTGGATTTGACCATAGGCCTTTTATTGACGTTAATGAGATGGATCATTGCCTGATTAAGCTATGGAACTCGAGAGTGCGGCCGGATGATCATGTATATATAGTAGGTGATTTTGCTTTCAGAAATGAGAAGCCGGCAGAGTGGTATTTAAGACAGCTCAAGGGACATAAGCATCTGGTTATCGGAAATCATGACAGAAAGACACTGGAAAATGAAGCTGCCATGTCATATTTCGAGTCGGTGGACAAGATTGCCAGAGTAATGGATGGTGATAAGGAGATTGTCCTGTGCCATTTCCCGATAGCTGCATGGTACAAGTGCAAGTATGGCTCATGGCACATATATGGACATATCCATGGCAGGAAGGATGATGTCTATGAGTTTATGAAGACGAGACCGACAGCGTTGAATGCAGGAGCGTGTATCAATAATTACACTCCGGCATCACTGAATGAGCTTATCAGAAACAATGCGGCTTTTCAGGCGCAGTAAGTATATTATGGAATTGTTAAGAGGAGGAGTTATTATGAGTGAATTATGGATTCCGGCAGTTGAGGTTGAAAGTGCACATGGCATCAGGGAGGTGTCACTTCGCACAAGGCATCACAGCCCTGATTAATAAGTAAGCTGGCGTGACTGTGTCTGAGGCCGTGTACTCTGATCTGCTCAACACAAGCTCTGCATCTGCCAGAACATTTATCTCGTTTATGAGACCAGACTTCGTAAAAGAGAAGATTCTTTTGTACAACTTACTAATTCTAAGGATTACCGGCATTTTGAAAATAATGCCGGTAATCGATAATCCCTACGGAAGCAGATGACCTGCCGCCAGGTACAGCTCATACCATTCCTCACGAGTCAGAGTAATATTGCACGCCGCGACAATTTCTTTCAGGCGGCTTTCACTTGCAGTGCCGGTAACAATCTGCATATTTGCCGGATGACGTAAAATCCACGCAGCCGCAATAGTAGTATCGCTGACATTATATTTTTCGGCAATCACATGAAGTTTTTTATTCAGTTCAGGGTATTCGTCGCTTCCGAGAAAGCAGCCTTTCCATGCCGGCATCTGAAACGGAGACCATGCCTGGAGAGTGATATTGTGGAGGCGACAGTAGTCGAGCAGACTTCCATCGTGATCGATTGAACCTGGGGTTTCCATATTGACTTCCATGCCATTTGCAACAAGATTGGAAACAGGGATGCTGAACTGAACCTGATTGACAACGAGTGGTTGGCGGACATATTTCTGCAGCAGTTCAATCTGCATCGGCTTATGGTTTGAAACTCCAAAATGGCGAACCTTTCCGCTTTCATAAAGAACATCAAATGCAGCAGCAACATCTTCCGGTTCTACGAGTGCATCCGGACGGTGAAGAAGCAAAAGATCAAGATAATCTGTATGGAGCCTTTGTAAAATGCCATCGACAGATTTCAGAATGTGCTCCTTTGAGAGATCATAGAAGCCTTGGCGGATGCCACATTTTGACTGAAGATAAATATCTTCACGCTTTATGGATGAATCATCTGCGAACGCTTCGCCGAATATGCTCTCGCTCATACCATTACCGTAGATATCCGCGTGATCAAAGAGATATGCACCTTGTTCCAGAGCTGCATGAATAAAACGATTCATCTCATCCTTCGATTTTTCAGAAAGGCGCATGCATCCAACTGCAACTGAAGGAACCTTTCGTATGTGATTTCCTAAAATTATTTCTTTCATAGTAAAAATCTCCTTTGCAGTTATTTTCTTATTCCAATAATGAGTGAGGCATATCCCCAATCCCACATGAGTTGTTCTTTATTTATACAGAATTGTGAATAATGAAGAATGGTACCAAACAGATTGGCCTGGTAATTGTGATAAAGGGAACCGTCTCAAAGCAGAGATTTGCACTGGCAGGTTCCAATGAGAGATGCTAAAAGCCGCTCTATTATAATCGGAACCAAAAGTTTTCGAAACATTACATTTATTGAAATATATTCTACGAGTTTAGGTTAGTACGATAAATTCATAATGTCAATAAGAAACATTTAAAGCAGGATGCAATACAGTTATTTAAAGATAAAGCAGTATTTTATAAACCTCCAGAGAAGTGGAAAATAGAGTTTAATTCGCCGGAACTTGGCGAGTTTGAATAATGTTAAAACAGCGGGAAGCCAGCATTTGAGGCTTCCCGTTTTCTGCGCTTGCAAAATGCTTGCAGTTTTTAGTGGCAGTCAGAATTTTAAATGACGAAATTAATTAGTGCATATGTATAGACTGTATCAGGTGTAAACAACAGTTTAATATCGTGAAAATTGGCTTGAAAGAGTATGAATAATTATATATAATTTTAATTATGAAGCTATGAGGAGAACCATATGAAAGAACTATTTGATTATATATTTAAGTTAGACTTCAAAAGTCTGTTTATAACAAAAAGCAACAATACCTTTATACAATTTTTTAGATACATATTTGTTGGGGGAGTTGCATTTTTGGCAGACGGAGGGAGTCTTTTCTTAATTACAACTATTGGTGTAAACTATTTAATATCCGTGATATTTGCTTTTGTTATAGGTCTTGCCGTTAATTATGGACTATCCAAGCTGCTGGTTTTTGAGAACAGCAGCGTAAACGGAAAGATAGAATTTCTGGTCTATGGAATTATAGGCGTAATAGGCTTAGGATTTACTGAAATAATAATGTATGTGCTTACAGAGATTGCAGGCTTGTATTTTATGGTTTCAAAAGTTATAGCGACTATTATAGTTTTAGTTTGGAATTTTGTAGCTAGAAAAATTACTTTGTATAGAAAAAAATAGATTGGAGATTATTATGAAAAAAGTAGTTATTATTGGAGCTGGCCCGGCAGGTATTACTGCGGCATTTCAGCTTTTGAAAAATACTAAGGATGAATATGAAATTATTATATTAGAGGAAAGTAATGAGATAGGAGGCATTTCAAGAACTGTAAGGCACAATGGAAATCGTATGGATATAGGAGGCCACAGATTTTTCTCCAAGGATGATAATGTTACGAAGTGGTGGGCTGGAATTATGCCTACTCAGGGTGCAGATGCCTATGATGACAAAATATTAGGAAGAAAAAAAGCATTAGCTGAAAACGGACCGGACCCGGAAAAGGACGATGAGGTAATGCTTATTAGAAATAGGGTGTCCAGAATATACTATAAGAAAAAATTCTTTGATTATCCTATTAGCTTAAAGTGGGAGACTATAAAAAATATGGGCTTCTTTACAACTATATGTGCAGGCTTTAGCTATCTAAAGGCGTGTGTGTTTAAGAAAAAAGAAACCTCCTTAGAAAATTTCTACATAAATAGATTTGGAAGAAAATTGTACTCTATGTTTTTTGAGGGCTACACAGAAAAGCTGTGGGGACGCCACCCTAGAGAAATATCAGCAGACTGGGGGGCTCAAAGAGTTAAGGGACTTTCAATAGTCGCAATTATAAAGGATGTATTTTCAAAAATATTTAAGAAAAATTCCCAAAATAAAAAGGTGGAAACCTCTCTTATTGAAGAATTTTATTATCCAAAGTATGGTCCGGGACAGCTTTGGGAGGTAGCAGCAGGCAAAGTGGAAAATATGGGTGGAAGCATTATTAAAAATGCAAAGGTTGTAAAAATAAACAATGCAGACGGAAAAATCCGGAGTGTGGTTTATGAGAAGGCCGGAGAGCAGGTAGAGCTTGAGGGTGATATTTTCATTTCCTCAATGCCACTTAAGGATTTAACAGCAGGGATGAATAGCGTTCCGGAAAATATTGCTGCTATTGCAAAGGGACTTCCATACAGAGATTTTGTTACGGTAGGCTTATTGGTGGATAAGCTTAATCTTAAGAATCAGACAAATATAAAAACTATTAACAACATTGTTCCGGATTGCTGGATTTATGTACAGGACGTTGATGTAAAGCTTGGAAGAATCCAGATATTTAATAACTGGTCGCCATATCTTGTAAAGGACATAGACCATAAGGTATGGATAGGCTTAGAGTATTTCTGCAATGAGGGTGACGATTTTTACAATATGTCAGATGAAGAATGTATAAGGTTTGCAAGTCAGGAGCTTGTTAAAATGGGTATTATTTCAGATGAAAAGGCTGTCCTTGATGCTCACAGGGAAAAGGTTAAAAAAGCATATCCGGCATATTTTGATACCTATGACCAGATAGATGAATTAGTAGATTATTTAAATACCTATGACAATTTGTATTGTGTAGGCAGAAACGGTCAGCATAGATATAACAATATGGACCATTCGATGGTTACTTCTTTTGAGGCTGTAGACAACATCATAAAGGACAGAAAGGACAAGTCTAATATATGGAATGTAAATACAGAGGAGGAATATCATGAGCAAAAATAACAAGGCAGTAAAAGTAGCAGTATCCCTGATGGGAGCAGTATCTATTGGAATTGTATTTTTTTATATTATTTTTATTTCAAAGGGCTATTATCATGCCGACTGTACAGATACTATTACCTGGGCAGAGGCTGTTTTAGATGGAAAGGCTCTTATGAACAGCGACTTTTATTACGCCTGCCTGCTGCCTTTTGGTGGACAGCTTTTAATGGTTCCGTTTGTAGCAATATTTGGTGTCAGTATGACAGCACAGCTATGTGGTATGGTGTTATTTGCAATATGCTTTGGCCTGGCACTTGCCTTTTTGCTAAGGTCTATGAACTTTAGCTATAAATGGAGTGTTTTTGGAGTTTCAGCACTGTTTTTAATAGTTTCCATAAGCGAAAAGCTAAGAGAAATATTCTGGTGCCACATAATATATTATAGTCTGGGACTACTTTTTGTTATGGTAGGATTAGGTCTTGTACTAAGAGTGCTTAATTGTGAAAAATCAAAAAAGAAATATATGATATTACTTTTAATCTGGACAGTACTATGCTCAATGAACGGTATACAAGCCCTTACTATATATGGCTTACCGGTATTGGCAGCAATTATGACAAATATATTTTTTGACGTAAAAACACCTTTTGCCAGCAAAAAAAATGAAAAGAAATATAAAATAATTTTAGCTTTAATATTAGCTATTATTGTAGGTATGCTGTTAGGAAAAATAGCAAATGGAAACATAGTAGCAGGCTATCAGGAAGGATATTCGAAATTTTCTAAGCAAAGTCAGTGGCTGGATAATTTTCTAAGCTTTGTTCCGCAATGGTTTACATTATTCGGCGTAGAGGTTGGAAGCGGAATGTTAATATATTCTTGCGAGGGTATTATAGAGCTGTTAAAAATAATATGCTCCTTAGTAGTTTTGATTGTTCCTATTATAATGACAATAATGTATAACAAATTTGAAACTATATCCTATAAGCTTATGATATTAACACATTCATTTATGACAGCACTGATTTTATTAGGCTGGGTATTTGGAAGTTTAAATACAGCCTGTTGGCGATTATCTCCAATTGTAGGGACATCTGTTATTTTATGTATTATGTTTGCAAAATGGATATATGATAAAAAGCAGTATCATAGAATGTTTGCAATTATAGTAATTCCGATAGAAATATTAATGATTATTTCCACAATTGGTATATTAAAAATTAATAATACCCGGTCAGAAAGTAATCAGGCATTAGAAAATGTTATAGATACATTAGAAAAAAATAATCTTCAATATGGCTATGGAACCTTCTGGAATGCAAATAGTATCACATTATTATCCGACAATGATGTAAAGGTCAGATGTATCAATGTAAACGAGTCAGGCGTATCACCTAGAGCATACCAGACCAACATAAACTGGTATAAGGACAATTCCTATAAGGAATATTTCTTATTATTGAAGGCTGATGAATATGTCACCTATAAATATAGTGTAAACTATGTAGAACCAATAAAAGAAATAGAAAGTGATAATTATTTTATCCTAGTATACAATTACAACCTATTAGAAAACAAATAACTCGCCTACCCCAAAAAGTCTATGAACTGATTAATATGCTAAAAGAAAAACAGGCATCGGGAGTTCAGATTACAATAGTAACATGGACACCGGACTCCTATGGATTTGGAGATACATCATATTGGATGCAGTTACATGAAGAAATGCACAAAGCAGGATTTTATATTAAAACAGTAGAGGAATCATGTGAGTGTTTTGCCGTTATTGACCAGGAAGTAGTCTGGTATGGTAATATTAATCTTCTGGCGAAAGATAGGGGTGATGACAGTATTATGAGAGTCTTGAGTAATGAGATAGCAGGTGAATTGATGAAAATTCACCTTGTGCAAATTTTGCACAAGGTGCCGATAATGGAAAAACATACAAATATATAAAAGATTTAATCGTTGAAGCAACCGAATACAATAAAAAGCTGGCATTGGAGGAAAAGGTTGTCAGATGTGTAATCTAGAATAATTTCAATACCGGTATTATAAATGCTTTGCTTTAGCTGCATTGGCCTTTATACGAGCATGTATATTATCAGATTGTTTTTCAATATAGTCATCCAGCATATCTGCAAACATATCAATTATCCTTTTGCGGGACAATGCCATTACATTAGTACTGATTAAATAATCGTATGAAATCTGAGCTATTGTATCAGTTGCGATAGTGAATTTTTCATCGTTTGAAAGAGCAGAGAAATTCCCGTGTTCATTAAGAATGTAATTCTGCCCTTCCTCAAGAAAATGTTTCTGGAACAAATCCTCTCCTGATATTCCGCAATGATTACGGATGTAATTGGCGTATGAATCAATGGACATATCCATAGGAAAGCATGAATAGTAATATTCATTAAACCAGTTTTCTATAAGTTTTATCAGAGAATCACTAAATGCAGTTTCAATTAAATCACGCATAATGGATGACATAGCAAGCTGATTGCTGCATTTGACTACTTCTGAAAAAGAAGCGCATTTAAGCAAATGATTTACAAAGGCGGCATTGTCAGGATTACCATCAAGAGCATGTAAAGCGTTCGCATCAAGTCCGGTTGCAGTCATAACTGCATCAATATCTTTAGAATCAATGGTCGTTCTTCCTATAAGGGCATCAAAGTCCATCTCCAATACATTACATATGGACAACATATCTTCGATGTTAGGAATGCTTTTGTTAGCCTGTTCCCAGGTGCTGACAGTAGACCTTCCGGCATCTTCGTTTATGTGCAAACCTTGAGCATTTCTTATCTTTTGCGCAAATTCCAATTGAGTATATTTATTATTGTTAGGATTGGCACCATCACGGCATTCTCTTAATCTTAATTTAATTTGCTCTTTGTCAAAATGATATTTTGTAAACATATTCTTCCTCCTGATATTGCGGATAAATTTTACCCCAAAAGTCCAAATAGCAATGTACATAATCTTGTACATATATCCATTAACTATTATACAAAATTGAATAATATATGTCCATTGGAATATACAAAGTAAATGGTATAATTTCAAATGTAAGTAATACAAATTGCAATTTGACTTAACAATTTGAAAGGAGAATTGATATGGCAACAAAAAGACAGAAAGATTAAGGTTTGTTGAGACTTCAACAGCTGACAGAAACATTTAACCTCAATCCAAAGTTGTGTGAGTATCTTAGTGAAGGCAGAATTTATTACAGCTATTTAGTGGCTGAAGATCTGTTCGGATGTATTGATACCATAGAATGGGATGCAAGGTTTCCGAAACTTGTAGAAAGTTTTGAAAAGAAAAATGACGCATATGTATATTATGTCATTGAGTCAAAAACAAGATTTGGACATATGCTTTGTTTCCTTTACGTTTCAAAAGAAAAAAACAGAGAAGACTGGCCGTCTGAGCGGCTTTTTGAGGATTACATTTTCTGCTATACATATAACCTTACCACCGGTTATGAAGAGTATGGGGATATTTTTTTGACAAGTGATAATGGGGCTCTGCTGCGCAGAGCCTAGCGCATTGAAGTATTTACGAATTGATGTTTAGAAATTGAAAGAAAAGGAGTTTTTATCATGGTTACAAATAATTTAAATAATAATATTAGCCTTGTTGCTTGGAATATACATAAAATGACACAGAATGTTGCTGCAGCTGATTTTGTACTTGATTATATCAAGAAATACGAAGCAATTATTCTTACTGAATATACAGCGGATAAAAGAATTGAGGATGGGATTAAAGAAGAATATTTTTATGATACAAGGATAAGGAAGGGACGAAATGGCGTGTTGGTGGCTGTAAAGAAAAGTATAGTAAAGCCTGGAACAGAACCGGATTTTACAAGATTTCTTATGCTTGATCCTGATAGACCAGATGCACCTGCTACGCTTGCCGCTAACTTTAGAACGACAAATGGTGCAAGATTAACAATCATTGGTTGTAGATATATTCAGGGCTTAGAAAATGCGTTATTGATATCGAAATGGATGAATAAGAAGCTTAGGATGCAGAAGAATCCTTGGATTATTGCTGGGGATTTCAATATTTTGCAGATGAGAATGAGTGAGCATTATCGCGATTATAAAGGCTCTTATAGTGGTGGATTTGATGATTGCTCAGCCATATTTGTGGATAATTTTGAGAATGGTATAATTACGAGTTTTCAAAGACTTGATCATGCTGTATATAAAGGAATCACATGCAATGAATCGTATTGTTGGGATTTCTTAAGCGAAGATACTGATGTGTATCCGGATAAAGCTGATATAGTGCCGGGGAAAATATGGAAAATTCCTGCGGGATATCCGGACCATGCTATGCTTTGTGTAGAAATGGAAATACGAAAAGAGAAAGAAATATATGAAAGATAATTGTATGGCATATACTAATGGAAAGCAAGAAATTATAGATATTATTCTGAATGTAAATCTCTTTTGATAAAAAATATTGACACCAAATGTGACACCACATATAATATAGACAGGAGGTATTCACAATGTCAAAATGGGATAAACTATTAACGAGAATATATGCTTTATCAAAAGACCTCCGGTTTGATGAATTGCGTAAGGTATTGGAAAGCTATGGATATGTAATGAATGCCCCAAAGGGCGGAAGCAGTCATTACACGTTCAGAAAAGCCGGATGTCAACCGATTACGATACCGAAGCATGAACCCATCAAAAAAGTGTATGTAGAGATGGTAAAGCAGATTGTGGAAAGTGAGGCTGTGAATGATGAAAACGCTGAATGATTATTTTGCAATGAATTATCGTATGGAAATTGTAGAGGATAAGGATGAGGGCGGTTTTGTGGTTTCATTTCCGGAGCTTCCGGGATGTATTACCTGTGGAGAAACAGTAGAATCCGCTGTCGCAAACGCTTTAGATGCCAAGAAAGCATGGTTGGAAGCTGCCCTGGAAGATGGTATTGAAATCCATGAGCCGGACAGCTTAGAGGATTATTCTGGACAGTTTAAACTTAGAATCCCACGAAGTCTTCATCGTTCCCTTGCAGAACATTCTAAAAGGGAAGGTATCAGCATGAATCAGTATTGTGTATATCTTCTTTCCAGAAACGATGCAGTTTATTCAAAATAGCGGTTGCAAAAGAAGCAATTTGCCGAGTTTGAATATTAAACAGAGCTTCATAAATGGCGTAAACAAGCCATTTATGGGGCATTTTCTTTTATTGTGATACCTATATGATACCTGTTTTGATAGTACCACAGATATTAATGAGAAGCTGATAAAGATAAAGTGGAAGATAAGGTGTGGAATAGGGGCAGAGTAAGATGATTCCTCTGCATATCCCCGATTCATTTTACGTACCTGAATTTATATATTGAAAATCAGGAAACAATCGCAAGAGATTGCGACTGTTGTTGATGATGTGGTGATTCTATGATATCATATAAAAATATGGTACATGAAAGCGGAGGTCAAAATGAAAGTATTGGTAATGAATTGTAGTCCTGTCAGAAATGGGGCAACGGCAGAAATTGTTAATATAGTTATGGGGTGTTTAGAAAAGCGATATGATGTTAAAAGTATATGTATTGATGATTATGACATAAAATTTTGCAAAGGATGTAGAACTTGTCATAGTACAGCCAAATGTGTGCAAAAAGATGAAGTTGATAAGATAATTGAACAATATGAATGGGCTGATATTGTTATATCTGTCTCTCCGTCGTATTGGGCAGATATACCGGGACAATTTAAGTCTTTTATTGATAGATGCACTCCATGGTGTAACACACATGAACCGCATGCCAAGATAAGTAGTGGTAAGAAAGGATATGTTATCGCATTAAGAACTGGACCTAGCATGAAGGAATGTGAGAGAATTATTGCAAGCATAGAACATTTTTATGGACATATGGAAATTGAGTGTTGTGACAGTCTTGGTTTATGTTCAGTGGAATATAAGGAAGATTTGGACTGTAGGAAAGAAGAAATTATAGAATTTTGTAGCAAGATAGAGTAAGTGTTTTATAGTATCTTACAAATATTTCAGAAAGAGTTAAGGATAGGTGGTAAAATTGATTCGAAAAGCTACATTAGAGGATGTTCCCCAAATTGTGAGCTTGGCAATTCAAATGTGGAAATCACACACAGTTGAAGATTTAACAAAGATTTTAGTCTTAGGTTTCATTTGAAAATGGGATTTGCGGAAGCAAATAGAATTATTTGTTTTACGAAAAGGTTAACAGATTTAGAGGAGTAGTATGTGATGGCGAAAAACTATGAATATAAAGAAGCAACCATAGCAGATATTGATGAACTGGTAAGAACTAGAATTATTGTTCTTCGTGCAGCAAACAAACTATCGAATGATGTGGATATGTCATTGGTGGAAAAAGAATCCTATGAGTATTATAAGAGCGCATTAGAAACTGGTGAGCATATTGCATATCTGGTGTATGATAACGAAACCTTTATTGGCGCTGGTGGTGTCAGTTTTTATAAGGTTATGCCGACATATCATAATCCAACAGGTAAAAAGGCTTATATTATGAATATGTATACAGCATCGGCATATCGGAGACAGGGGATTGCATTTCATACATTGGATTTACTGGTAAAGGATGTAAGGAAACAGGGCGTATCACAGATTACTTTAGAGGCGACAGAGATGGGAAGGCCATTGTATGAAAAATATGGATTTGTAAAAATGAAAGATGAAATGGAGCTGATCAAATGACAAGAGTTTATTTCGTGCGTCACGCACAGCCGGAACACGATTGGGAAGAAGACCGGACAAGACCTTTGACGGAAGAGGGTAAGAAAGATTCTGCAATTGTGCTGGAATTTTTGAAGGATAAGAAAATAGATGCGTTTTATTGTAGTCCGTATAAACGTAGTATGGATACCATTGCAGAGACAGCAGATTTTTTCACAAAAGAGATTATAACAGATGAGAGATTGAGGGAGCGCGAAAAAGGACCTGATGGAAACAATCACGGAATGTTCCAGAAACGATGGGCTGATCATAATTATCATGAAGAAGGTGGAGAGTCCATTGCTATGGTGCAAAAACGTAACATAGAGGCACTGAATGAGATTTTATCAGATAATACGGATAAAGATATTGTTATAGGAACCCATGGTACTGCCCTTAGTACGATATTGAATTTTTATGATAGTAATTTTGGCTGTGAAGATTTTCTGCGAATTATAGATTGGAGGCCATATATTATTGAATTGGATTTTGAAGGCGATAAGTTGATTGGCAAACAGGAACATTGCCATGTGGAGAAGTAATTTAATGGTAAGCAGCGTGCGGATAAGAAGTAGAGAGGTATAGATGAATACAAGATATTATATGGTCATTATTAAAGGTGAAATAAAGACATCCGAAATAATGTCATGTGTGTACAATAAAAATACCCAAAAATGGGATGTAAAATTCAATAATGGAAAAACATACTCGTATGCATATTTGAATGTGGAAAAGTTGACTGATCCGGAGGTTTTGAATCCTAATATGTATCGTATTAGCAGAGATGGACGGGAGTTCTTTGATATTAAAGCAATATATGTATTTAGAAGTACATACGAGTCCTATTGGCATATTTGTTTTGACGATGGTGGTGAAAGAGATTATCGTCGGAGCGATTTGCATATTATAGAGTCCTGTCTTAATCAAAGCCAGTTATCAAATGTATTTGAATATATAAAGCAAATTGCAGGTTTGAGTAATATTAGGAATGAAGAGACTGGTGAAAAAATATTATCTAAAAGGTTTGATAAAATTTCTTTTGTGGGTAGTGATGTGGCTTTAGCAAAGTATTTGAATCCATCATCATTGCAAGGAAAGAGAACAGCACGCGAATATATTCCTATTTTTCCATTCGGATGCAATAACAGTCAGTACAAGGCTGTGAAAAATGCCATGGAGAATCAGATTAGTGTTATACAGGGACCTCCCGGAACAGGTAAGACGCAGACGATATTAAATATAATTGCCAATATATTGATGCAAGGAAAAACGGTACAGATAGTATCCAATAATAATTCGGCAACAGAAAACGTATATGAAAAATTATCTTCTCCAAAATACAATTTGGGTTTTGTTGCTGCGACATTAGGAAGTTCTAAAAATAAGAAATTATTTGTTGAGCATCAGGACGCCGCTTATCCCGATTTTTCGTCGTGGAAAACGGGAGAAGATCCAAGTGTTTTGCAGAAGGGAATAGCAGAGCAATCCAGTCAGTTAAAAAGTGTTTTTGATAAGCAGGAAAAACTGGCGTGTTTAAGGCAGGAACTTTCACAGTTGGTTACTGAACAGGAATATTTCAATCAATATGTTAAAGAATCAGATGTTCATACAGATAGTATTAAGTTCAAGAAAAAACTATCTTCAAAGCAATGGATGGTATTGTGGCAGGAGTGCCAGTTGATTTCAGAAGAGAAAACGGCAATAGGATTTTGGTTTAAGATAAAAGCCTTATTTAAATATGGAGTAACCGATTGGAGCATTTATAAGCAGGATATTTCAAAGATAATTACAACCTTTCAAGCAATGTATTATCGTGCGAAGCAGGAGGAATTGTCTGCAGAAATTGCAGATATTGAAAAGCATTTGAATAATGTTAATAAGAATTTGCTTGATGATTTATGCAATCAGTCAATGATTGTGTTAAAAGACAAACTGGCAAGAAAGTATGAAGGTAACAGCAGTAGAAAAACTTTTAGTGAAGATAATTTGTGGAAGGAGCCATACGATGTACTGGCTGAGTATCCGGTTATATTAAGTACAACATTTTCCTCAAGAAACAGCCTGAATTCAGATGTGGTGTATGATTACCTTATCATGGATGAGGCATCACAGGTAGATATTGCAACTGGTGCGTTGGCATTGTCCTGTGCAAGGAATGTTGTTATTGTGGGTGATACCAAGCAACTTCCTAATGTTGTTACAGATGATATAAAGGCCAAAGCAAAAGCTATATTTGACAGTTTTAATGTGAGTGAAGGATATCAGTATACAAACAGTTTTCTGCAATCCATTTTGGATGTTATGCCAAACGTAACACAAACATTGCTGCGGGAACATTATAGGTGTCACCCTAAAATAATAAATTTCTGTAACCAGAAATTCTATCGTGGTGAATTGATTATTATGACAACAGATAAGGGTGAAGAGGATGTTTTATCGGTAGTAAAAACAGTGGCGGGAAATCATGAGCGTAACCATTATAGTCAGCGCCAGATAGATGTTATTAAAAATGAGATTATACCAAAATATGTTTCCAATCCGGAAGAAACCGGAATTATTGCACCGTACAAAAATCAGGTAGAAGCTTTAAGCGAGGAGATTACAGATATTGATGCTGCTACAGTGCATAAGTTCCAGGGTAAGGAAAAAGAGAATATTATTATATCTACTGTGGATGATGAGATATCTGATTTTGCAGATGATCCGTATTTAATCAATGTTGCTGTATCAAGAGCGAAAAAGAAATTGATGCTGGTTGTAACTGGAAATGAGCAATCAAAAGAGCGCAATATAACAGATTTGATTGATTATATTCAGTATAATAATTTTGAGGTTACTGAAAGCAAGATTTATTCGATTTTTGATTACCTTTACAAGCAGTATACTGAGGAAAGAAGGGTATACTTGCAGAAGCACAAAAAAGTATCAGTATATGATTCGGAAAATCTAATGTATTCATTGATAGAGGACATTATCTCCGCTAACAAGTATTCAAGCTTGGATGTTGTTTGTCATTTTCCATTGAATATGTTGATTAAGAATCCGGAACTATTAAATGAGCAGGAATGTCAGTATGCAATGAATCCGGCAACACATTTAGATTTTCTGATTTATAACAGAATTGGTAAAAAGCCTGTGTTGGCGATTGAGGTTGACGGATATGAATACCATAAAGAGGATACTGTTCAGGCTTCAAGAGATTTGTTGAAAAATCATATTATGGAGTTGTATGAAATTCCATTACTGAGATTTATGACTAATGGTAGTGGCGAAAGAGAAAAGATTGTAGAGATGCTAGATAAGTTTGTTTGATAGCGTGAAAAGAAAAAGGAGAAATTACCATGGCTGTATCTTATAAAAGATTATGGAAATTATTAGTGGATAAAGAAATGAGCAAATCGGATTTGCGTAAGAAGGCAGAAATTGCTCCTAATACAATGACAAAGCTTCGCCGTGATGAAGAGGTGAGCCTAACGATTCTTAGCAAAATCTGCAAAACTTTACATGCAGATTTTGGCGATATTGTGGAATATGTACCGGATGCGGAAATTTGGGATTTGTATGATGAAAATAGGGAACTTCTTGGGAAGGATCATGTCAGAGGTGAACAGTTACCGATAGGCGGATACCATCTTGTGGTACATGTATGGATTCGCAATTCAAAGGGAGAGTATCTGATTGCACAGCGCTCGGCAAACAGACCAACATTTCCGCTGATGTGGGAATGTGTAGGTGGCTCGGTTGTAAAAGGTGAAGATAGCTTGCAGGGAGCAGTCAGGGAGACAAAAGAAGAAGTTGGTATTGACTTAAATCCAGAAAATGGACAAGTGCTTTTTACAAAGACACGAAAAATCATTGAGGGTAAAATCTTTAATGATATTTTAGATGTTTGGTTGTTTGAGTATGATGGAGAGGTTGATTTGAGCAATGCTACAACAGATGAAGTGGAGCAAGTTGCGTGGATGAGCAGAAGTCAGATAAAAGAATTGTTTGATGCAAATATGTTTGTGGAGACGTTGGAATACTTTTTTACGGAAGTGGACAAAGAGAGGTGTTAAATGTTTGAATTTATATTTGATTTAGCAACAGAACCGTTGGGATTACCAATTAAATGGTATTATGAATGGATTATTCTGTTGGTTATTGGTGAAATAGCATATCATGTAGCATACGACAAGGTAGGTGATTTATTTCATAGCGGTTCTATATCTGGAAGATCTGCAGGCTCATTGTTTCATTGGATAATTCGGACTGTTGTATTTGTGGCAATATGGGCGATAACATATGGAGTGATTTGGATTGGAAAATATGCTATGGCACATAAAATACAAGCCTCTATTGGTATATGTAGTATTGTGGCGGTTGTTATAGCTGTAAAAATATTTATTTGGATTAAAGAACGAAATAAAATGGTCAAAGCGTCAGTAAAAGTTGAAGAGAATGATAATTAGGGAAGATGAACCAAAATATATCTTAAATGGCATTGATAAAGTAACTTTTGGGGTGAACACTCTGTGATTTTAGCTTGGTATGTAAACTTGGAGGATATAGAAAATGAGATATCAGAGATTGCAAATGCAATTCAGAACGGAGAGATAGCATATGAACTGAAATATTATGCAGAAGTGGAGAATGGAGCTTTTGGGTCTCCTAAACTAAGAAATAGATCTCAATCAGGTGACACTTGTGATGAAGATGGAAAAGGAATCTGATGATAAATCAGCAGAAAAATCAGCAGAAAAATCAGCAGATTTCAGCCATTATGGAGGCTGGCATTGAATATAGTACGGAACAGGTGGCAGAAAAGATAGGTTTAAAAGGTCCAAGGACAAGACAATTATTAAACGAATTAGTGAATAAGGAGTTATTGGCTTGTATTGGAACAACTAAAAGAAAAAGATATATGAAATGCTGATAGATGATGGCTTGACAGTTAAATGTATGTTAATTGATGATTTCAAACTTATGTGCAAGCAGTTGTTGTCCCCGATTGAAATCATTGAATATCTCAAGTGGAGGGAAGCGTTTTATAAGAAGAATGAAAATTTGGGACAGCAATATCTATATGAGAAGTATGGAGAAAATACGATATACGAAGACAGATTGTATTATGAACTTTTCAGGCAAGTTGTTTAATTATAAATCGGATGATTTTTTAGTGGCAATAAAACAGTGCAGAGATAGTTTTATTGCGATAGATAATGCAGATTGTTTGATTAATGATGATGTTAGGAGGTATACCAATATGCGTGATTCAATAGAAAACATATCACAACTTCAGAAAAAGTTGAATGACCTGCAACTGGAAAACCAGATATTGAGAAATATGTTGGATAAAGCAGGGTTGTCATATTATAAGGAATTATCAGCATTTAGACAAAATGATTGTAAAGAAGCTTATGATCTGGAACAGGGAAAAAGAATTATTCACCCACAAACAATAACAGAAAATATGGCAAATAAGTTCTTTTATATGTTCTGGGGAAGACAGGATGTTTATGCAAAGCGTAGTGTTAATAAAGAAACTGGTAAGGCAGCATATTATCCGCAGTGTAATAATTTGTGGACAAGTGGATGTCATAGGAAATTAAAAGATGGTATTAACTGTAAGGATTGCAAGAGCCGTTCTTATAAAACTATAACAAAGTTTATAATATTAAATCATTTGCAGGGAAATTCTTATAATGCAACTGATGTAATAGGTATTTATCCGCTTTTTAGTAATGGTACATGCAGATTTATTGTATTTGATTTTGATAATCATGATAAGGGAGCAGAAGAAAGGGATTTTGCAAATACTGATGATACATGGATTGAAGAAGTTGAGGCAATGCGAGAAATCTGTGTGTTAAATGGAATAGATCCGTTAGTGGAACGTTCAAGGTCTGGCAAAGGTGTACATATATGGATATTCTTTGATAAACCGATAGCTGCTTCATTGGTAAGAAAATTTGGATTTGCATTGCTTGATAAAGGTGCAGAACAGGTTAATTTAAAATCTTTTAAATATTATGACAGAATGCTGCCTGCACAGGATTCGTTATCAGATAATAGGTCACTTGGTAATCTGATTGCATTGCCGCTGCAGGGGAAGGCTTTGCAGGATGGAAATAGTGCGTTTATTGATGGCAACTGGAATGCATATCCTGATCAATGGAGAATATTATTTAGCAAGCCAAGATTATCGCAGGAATTTGTAGAAGAAAAAATAAAAGAATGGACAAATCCTATTGAAGATATTGTTGTAGATGCTGACGAAAGTGACAGGGAAAAACCATGGAACAGAATGCAGCGTTTTAACAAAAATGATGTTGAAGGAAAGTTACATATTATATTATCCAATGGAATATATGTGGATAATACAAATTTGAAGGCTTCTATGCAGAATAAAATCCGCAGAATGGCAGCAATCAGTAATCCGGTTTTCTATAAAAATCAGGCAATAGGAACATCAAATTATGATATTCCAAGATGGATTTATCTAGGAAAAGACCATCTTAGTGGATATATACAGATACCAAGGGGACTGCAGGATGAACTTCTGGAAAAGGCAAAACAGGCAGATATTGATTGTGAAATCGAAGATGAGCGTCAGCAGGGAAGAAATATTAATGTGGATTTTATAGGTGAATTGCGTTCTGAACAGGATAAGGCATTGAAAGAGCTTATAAAATACGATAACGGAATACTTCATGCTGCAACTGCATTTGGTAAAACTGTGGTTAGCAGTGCAATAATTGCTCAAAAGAAAGTGAGTACATTGATTATACTGGAGTCTTCTGCGCTGATAGAGCAGTGGAAAGAGGCATTGGGAAAATTCTTAAATATTAATGAGAAACTTCCGACCTATGAAACTAAGACAGGGAGAGTGCGGAAAAGAAAAAGTTTGATTGGAACTCTGCAGGGAGCACATGATTCAATGACTGGAATCATAGATATTGCAATGGCAGGTTCACTGTGCAAAAAGGGAGAGTATCATAAGCTGTTGAAAGAATACGGACTCGTGCTGGTTGATGAGTGCCATCATTCTGCTTCTGAAACAATAGCCAATGTTTTAAAAGAAGTGAAAGCAAAGTATGTATATGGTGTGACAGCAACTCCGAAAAGAGGGGATGGACTGGAAAAGATCAATTATATGCTAATCGGATCTATAAGGTATAGTTATACTGCAAAGGAAAAGGCAAAAGAGCAGGGGATACAGCATCTTGTTTATCCACGCTTTACCAGAACTGTACCACCAAGGGGTGTGATTACCGAAAAGATGCATCCTAATGAAGCATATGAGATTATTCACAATAATGATGTGAGGGATGAGCAGATTATTGGGGATGTGATAGACTGCGTTTCAGCAGGTCGTACTCCGGTTGTTTTGTCACGATACAAGGATCATTCAGAAAAGTTGTACGAGTGTTTAAAAAGCTATGCTGATTATGTATTTCTTATGACTGGTAATAATTCTAAAAAAGAACATAGAAAAATTCTTGAACAGATGCATCAGGTTAATAACGATAAAACTATGATATTGGTAGCAACAGGTTCTCTGGTAGGAGAAGGGTTTGATTTTCCAAGACTGGATACACTTTTTATGGCGACACCTGTATCATTCCGTGGTGTAGTTGAACAGTACGCAGGACGATTGAATCGTGATTATGCGGGCAAAGAAAATGTGATAATATATGACTATGTGGATAATCATATTCCAATGTTTGATAATATGTATATGAAGCGACTGAAGGCATATAAACAGATTGGCTACGAGCTGTCTAGTGGTTTGAAGACTGATAAACAGACAGCTAATGCAATATATGATGGAGATAATTATAGAGAGATCTTCCATAAGGATCTGTTTGATGCCAATAAAAATATAATCATTTCCAGCCCGGCCATCAGCGGACAAAAAGTTTATGAATTAATCAACATGTTAAAGAAAAAAGAGGAGGCAGGAGTTCAGATTACAGTAGTTACATGGACTCCGGATTCATATGGATTTGGTGATGCTGCATATTGGATGCAGCTACACGAAGATATGCGTAAAGCTGGTTTTTATATAAAAACAGAAGAAGAATATTGCGACCGGTTTGCCGTTATTGACCAAGAAGTAGTATGGTATGGAAATATTAATTTACTGGCGAAAGATAAGATAGATGACAGTATTATGAGAGTTATGAGCAAAGATATAGCATGTGAATTGATGGAGATTACATTTGGAGATAGTGATGGCAAGGGTACAGAATATAATGAAAATTAATAAAAGTGAAAGCAGGATTGGTGCAACAAAAGCAGTTCAAGAACAACTAAAAACAACAAAGATTGAAGAAAACAAAGGTGCTTCATTTGTGTTCTGCCGGGACGCAAATTTGACGAGAATAAAAGGAAGAAATGTCTTCTTTATTGTAAATGCCAGTAAGGTAATTGATTTTAGTCAGTACATAAAAACTAATAGTGATACTGACCATTAATACCACAAAATTTCATCTTGCAGAGACATAGGCAAGAGTTTATAATTTTTTTTAGACGGACAGGCAAGTCAGTGGATTTTTGTTTTGCAGATAGTAAAAATAAATCTGCAAGCCATTACTATAATATGTGCATTATAATAATAGGTGTATCAATATAGAAATTACCTGCCTTGGTTAATATTATAAATGGATGAGAAACAACAAAGGAAAGGAGACGTATCAAATGATTGATATATACACAGAAAAAAGAAACTTAAAAAATTGTATACTTCAGAATGACCTTTACTTTAATTTAAATACAGGCAATGAAGAGATGTCGCAATATGAAATAAATCTCATTCAGCAAGTAGATGAGGCAAAGTTGACACCGGACAAGCACATTGAAACAAAATATGGATTAGGTACAATCCGAAATCTGTCATCTGGCTGCAAAACATTACTTAATATTGTAAAGCATCCTGATAAGGTAGTAAATGTAGAAGAATGTGGTCCGAATGTACTTAAAATTATTTTCACTATGGATAATATAAAGATATATATGTCCAGACCAACGCTTTTTGATATCCCGGATGATGCAAAAATCAGATTTAATGATTCTGATATAGTGACCGGAGGGAGAGGATATAACGCCTGGTGGGGCAAGGAGTATGAAAGGAGAGAAGCAGATGATATATAAGAATATTACATTTAAAGCAGATCCATTTTCATACAATCTGGAATTTGACGATAGAATAACTCTTGTTGGCGGAGATAGCGGTACTGGTAAAACTGTGCTTTATGAAATGTTAGAAGATTTACGATTAACTAATGAATACAAAGCTATAAAATTGTTTAATTACAAATCAGATAATTTCTCAGAATCGATTGAACAGTGCAGAGATAGTTTTATTGTAGTCGATAATGCAGATAATTTGATTAATGATGAGGTCAGACGTTTTATTAATTTTGAGCCGTCGAATCAATATATGCTTTTCCTACGAAATTGCGACGGACTAAATGTATCTGATAAAAGTTTTAAAGTGTTGAAGTTTGACAATAATAAGATAACACTGGAAGAGGAGCTGTGATATGAAATATTTGTGGACAGAAGATACCGGCGCAGGACTTCACTTCTGGAAATTGGTTAATCAACTTTTCTTTGATGATGCATTTGTTGTCGAAAGTAAAGAAAGCAATATTAATTATATTCATTTTTCGTGTAATTCTAATATCGATAGAAGCGGATTTATACCGCAATAGATTTTTAATAAGAATATGAATATACTGGATTTAAACAGTGCTTGTAAATGAAAAAAAGTTTGATAAAGTGTCGATTTAATATGAAGATAGGAGAATTTGCGAAATTGTAGACAAGTTAAATGAACGGAGGAAAGTAATACATAATGCAAGACAGAAGGCCAACTACGCAAAAAAGATTAATGAAAGAATTCCCACAAATAAATGCTGATGTAGTGGAAGAAATTGATATAAAGATAAAAACAAAAGTTTTAGCATATCAATCAAATAATGTTAATAGAGATATATCTGAAGAGATACAGAAAGAAATAAAAAAGCATATTAAAGCAAAAAACTTAAAGCTAATTAAAAAGAAGAGCAATAAACTTGCAAAAGAATATTTAGAGAATAATAGAATTTGGATTTTACAAGAGAACTGGTATTGTTTATTGGCTTATTTTATTACAATAGCAACTATGATATTAAGATGTATAGAAATGAAAACAAAAACGAATGACAGGATTTCTTTAATTATGTATTTTGTTGCACTAATATTATGGATATTCATAGTAAATATAAAAGGATTTATGAGTTTAAAAGCGGAAAGGTTTTTTATAGCATTTAATAATCAGACACCTTGTATGATAATTATAAGTTCAATATTGTTTTATTTAGTAGTTCGCGTATGCACTTGTAGGTATGTATGGGTTGCAGTTATTGTCATATCTTTTTTGGGATGTATGTTATTCACATACTTGTGGTACAAAAGAGAAAAAATATATACGGATATGTGATAAAAACTGGAAATAATTTCAACAAGGAAAATTAAATAAAAAATTATAGGAAGGTGAATGCAATGACGATTGAAGAAATTTTATCAAAGGAAGAAAATCAGACATTTGATAGAAAAAGTATAAATATTTCTCCTAAGGATTTAGCAATACCGATTGTTGCATTTGCTAATGCAGATGGCGGAGATATCGCAATAGGTATAACCGATAAGACAAGAAGAATTGAAGGTGTTGATTTTGAAGACAAGAAGTTAAATGAACTTCTAAGAGTACCATTTGATTTCTGTAATCCGACTATTAAAGTTGGAATAGAAAAAGTTCCATGCGTCGATGAAAAGGGAAGAGAGAATCATGTGCTTGTAATGCATATTGACGCAAGTCCACAGGTGCATGCAAATCAGGCAGATGATGTATTCTTAAGAGTTGGTGATAAATCTAAATTACAGACTTTTGAAGAACGCCTTCAGCTTAATTATGACAAGGGAGAACGATACTTTGAAGATAAGGCTGTGCCTGATGCTACAATAGATGATATAGATATGGACTTTGTAAAAGAATATACAGATAAGATTGATTATGGGAAAAGTCCATTGGAATATCTCAAAGAAAACAGAGGGTTCATAAAAGAAAAAGATGGCGAGATTCAAATCAGTACTGCTGCAATTTTGTTATTTGGAAAGAATCCGCAGAATTTCTTTCCTCGTGCAAGGATTCGTTTTATACGTTATGAGGGAACAGAAGAAAAATTTGGAACAGAAATGAATGTAATTAAGGATGTCATCTTTGAAGGCACACTGCTTAATATGATAAATGAGGCAATTGCATATTTGGATACGCAGGTAAAAGAAAAAACATACCTGGGACCAGATGGAACATTTGTTACAGATGAGGAATATCCTAAGTTTGTCAGACAGGAATTGATCGTAAATGCTGTTACTCATCGTGCCTATAGTATTACTGGCACAGATATTCAGATTAAAATGTTTGATGACCATATAGTAGTTGAAAGTCCTGGAAAACTTCCGGGGCTTGTAAGAGCGGACAATATACGTTTCACACATTTTTCCAGAAACCCTAAGATTGCAGAGTTTTTAAAGAACTATAAATTTGTAAAAGAATTTGGTGAAGGTGTTAATCGTATGTGTAATGAGTTAGAGCAGGTTGGATTAAAAGATCCAGTTTATCATACAAATGCTTTTATGTTGCAGGCGGTTATTTATAATTCAAAAGTTGGAAAAACTATTATTGAAAAAACCGCTGATTCATTAAAAAAATTGGCTGTTGCAGTCAATAAGTCGTTGATTGATTACCAAAAGCCGGCGATTGGAGAAGAAAAGTCGGCGATTGGAGAAGAAAAGTCGGCGGTTAATAGGATAAAATCGGCGATTGAGCAACAAAAATATAATGAACCTTCGAAGGCAAATATTCTTAAAGTGTATGATGAAATAGAGAAAAATCAGATTTTTGGCACAAAAGAAATAAAAGAAATTCTTGATTGCTCACCATCCACAGCAAGAGCAGTCATGACAAAGCTTAGAGATATGAAAGTTGTTAAAGCGGTGAATGGTAAAGGAAAGGGAAAATATGTATTTATAGAATAAACATCAGGGATGCATGATGCATTTATGAAAGTAAGATAGATGTATGGATGAATTATTGGAATAAAACCTAAACAAAATAAGTTAATTTGCCTCTGGGACATAAAGAGTTTGAATGACAAATTAAACTGCCTAAAACCTGTATTTATACAAATTTTAGGCAGTCGTTTTATCAAATGGCTCTATGTTCACCTTATTTGTACAGAGTAATAATGATAAAAAATAGATAAAACAAAAGAGGAGCATTATATGACGAAAGTGAATTTTTATGACACCATCGACGATTCATTACTAAAATTTGCAGTTATCATTTCCAGACATAACGGCAAGTGGGTATTTTGCAAGCACAAGAAAAGAAATACATGGGAGATTCCGGGAGGACATAGGGAAACAGGCGAAAATATTCTTGAAACAGCTAAAAGAGAGTTACAGGAGGAAACAGGAGCAATAACTTTTGACATGACTCCGATTTGTATATATTCTGTGACTGCACCGGACAATTTCAATGGAATGGAGACTTTTGGAAAATTATTCTTTGCAGATATACATACATTTGAAGAAGAGCTTCATAGTGAAATTGAAAAAATAGCGATTATGGATGAACTGCCGATTGATTGGACATATTCTGAGATTCAGCCTAAACTGTTGGAAGAAGCAAGGAAAAGAGGATTTCTGCCCAAGAAGGACGCAATAAAATGGCTGTTTTTTGATATTGGTTCTACATTGGTTGATGAAAGCAAGGTCTATGAAGACAGGATGAAAAAAATAGCAGAATTATCATGTGCAACTTATGAGCAGGTTTATGAATGTGCTATGTCATTTTATAAAGAAAACAAAAAAGGAGATTTAGAGGCAGCAAGACAATTGGGTGTGAAATTACCTAAGTGGGAATCACAATACGAGAGGCTGTATGAAGATACTAAAGCTTGTCTGAAGAAATTAAGTGGAATTTATAAAATTGGTGTAATTGCAAACCAATCATTAGGAACTTGTGAGAGATTAGAAAATTTTGGTATAAGAAAATATATTGATTTGGTCATCGCATCGGCAGAAGAAGGTGTTTCAAAACCGGATAGACGCATATTTGAAATTGCATTGGAAAGAAGCGGTTGCAAGCCGGAAAATGCAGTCATGATTGGCGACCGTATTGACAATGATATTGTACCTGCAAAACAGTTGGGTATGAAAACTATATGGGTAAAACAGGGAGTTGGAAGTTTGTGGAATATAACAGGTGAGAGTGAAAAAGCGGATATTGAAATTGATAACTTATCCGATATTTTAAAATATTTGTAAGAAGTGCGTACATATTCTAAGGAGTTTACAAGTTGAAGTTACTATACGGAACCGGGAATCGGGCAAAGTTATCTGCGATGCGGAGCAGGCTTAAACAATTGGATATAGAATTAATAGGACTAGATGATTTAAGGGCAGAGGGTAAAACAATTCCTCAGGTAGTCGAGGATGGCAAGGCTCCGCTTGAAAATGCAAGATTAAAAGCAACAGCATATTATGAAGCATTTCATATTCCGGTCTTTTCGTGTGATTCAGGACTGTATTTTGATAATGTTTCGGAGGCAATCCAGCCGGGCGTGCATGTCCGCAATGTAAACGGGAAATGTTTGACGGATGACGAAATGATAGACTACTATTCCGGTCTGGTAAAAATTTATGGGAATCTGGTGGCAAGGTATCGGAATGCAATTTGTTTTGTACAGGATGATACGCACATATATGAAGCTATGGAACCGTCCATGGAGAGTGAAAAATTTATTTTAACTGATAGACCGCATAGCATAGTCAGGAAGAAAGGATTTCCGTTAGATAGCATATCTTTGGATATAAAAACTAACAAATATTATTACGACCTGCCGACGGACAGACTTGAACAGGTAGCAGTTGAAGATGGATTTTTAGATTTTTTCAAAAGAATTTTGGACTTGAAATTATAATGTGATGATAAGGAAGAAAATAATATGTTTAAGATTGCAATATTACAAAAACGTGCTGTTAATGCACAAATAGATGAGAATGTTGAAAGTATCATTATGGCAATGAAAGAGGCTTCGGAAAACCATGCAGATATTCTTTTGCTGCCGGAATGTTTTGTTACAGGATATGATTTGCCTATGACCTATGAAAAAAGCATTGCAGATGATGACATAAGAATTACAAAAATATGTGAGAATGCTAAAAAATATAAAATAGGTGTGGTACTTACTGCTTTTACAAAAGGCAATAAGCAACCGCAGAACTCTGCTTTTGTTATTGATAAATCGGGCAATATATTAATGAAATATTCTAAGGTTCATACATGTGATTTCGCAGATGAAAGAAATGTTGAGTCAGGGAAAGAGTTTAAAGTGTGCGATTTTGAAGGAATACAATTAGGTATTATGATTTGTTATGACAGAGAGTACCCGGAAAGCGCAAGAATACTGATGCTAAAAGGTGCAGAAGTTATTCTTGTACCGAATGATTGCGGTTCTATGCAACCAAGAGTAAGAGCACTTTCTACAAGAGCATATGAAAATATGGTTGCAGTTGCTATGGCAAATCCGAACGGGGATAATGCCGGAAGTTCCTGTGCATTTAGTCCCATCTGCTGGGATAGAAATGGGAAATGTGTTGATAACACAGTTTTGCTGGCTGACGATAAGGCAGAGGGAATTTTATATGCGGAGTTTGATATGGAAGCTATTAGAGAATATAGGAATCGGGAAATGTTAGGAAACACATTTCGTAAGGTAGAAGCATACAGTCAGTTGTTAAGTAAAGAAATCAAGAAACCATTTATAAGGGATGACCAGAATAGATAAATCAGAAGTAACAAGAGGAAATATTTTATCGAGGTTCAGATGTAGAATGTCAATTGCTCTATGTAATGGGTGATATGGAGGCGGATATCAGAACACATCATATTCATATTGTAAAATGGAACGGAACTGAGTGAAAGAATTATATTCATTTCAGGGATTATCTTAATGCCAATGAAAATGTGGCATTGCAGTATGAAAAATTAAAGGAATAACTTGAAAGTAAGTATGCAGATGACAGGGTTGCATACACGAATGGAAAACAGAATATGATAAGCAAAATTTTAGGCAAATGAAAAAGGAGGCAAGTATGTTAAGATTAAGGCCATACAATAAAAGTGATGCAGAAATAATTATGTCATGGATAAAAGACGAGAGCGCTTTTTATAAATGGACAGCAGGAGTTTTAGGAGAATATCCAATTTCTGAGGAGCAATTCGATACAGTAAGTAATCTTATGGCATTTACTGCTATAGATGATAACGATGTAGTGGGATTTTTTACCATGAGAAGACCAAATAAATTTTTTGATGAATTACGGTTTGGCTTTGTAATCGTTGATTCGAGAAAACGTGGGCGGGGATATGGAAAAAATATGCTGAAATTAGGCTTAAAATATGCCAAAGAAATATTCGGCGTTAATAAAGTTTCATTAGGCGTTTTTGAGAATAATGAATCAGCTTATTATTGCTATAAGGCGATAGGTTTTGAGGATGTATCTCAAGATGAAATAGAAAAGTATACTGTAATGGGAGAAGAATGGAATTGCCTTGAACTGGAAATAAACCTATAAAGTAAGTAAGATTTAATTTGTAATTGTTCTTGCAGTGTACATGATATAGATATATATGTTAGGATACTATCTAAGGAAAGTACCCATAATTGAGTATTATACAATGGATGATATTGATAAAGAAACATTAAGAAAATATCGTCAGATTTTTGAAATCAGAAATGATGGACATGTATGGAATGCTCTAGATGATAAGGTTTTTCTTGAAAAGTTGGGCGGTTACAGAAAAGATAGGAGAACTGGTGTAGAGGGATTAACGTTAGCAGGGCTACTAATGTTTGGAACAGGACAGGCTATTAGAGAACGCTTTGATAATGTTTTATGGATTATCGAAATGAAAGTCAGGTAACAGCAGATATTCGCTGGAATGACAGAATTACTTACGATGGTGCATGGGAAAATAACTTGTTTAATTTCTTTACCAAAGTAACACCTAAATTAACTGAGGACTTAAAAAAGCCATTTAAATTGGAAGGTGGCGTTCAGCGTATAGATGATACTCCGGTTCACAAAGCAGTTCGTGAAGGTTTTGTAAATATGATTATTCACGCGGATTACTTAATGGATGCAGGTGTGCTAAAGGTAATTAAGAGGTCAGACTCATTTGAGTTTACAAATCCGGGAATTTTGAAACTTCCGCTTGAGGATATTTATCGTGGAGGCAATTCAAAATCAAGAAATCCTCATATGCAAACTATGCTTAGATTGGTTGGATTTGGCGATAATGCTGGATCAGGATTCCCGACAATTCTTGCTGTGTGGAAGTCAGAAGGATGGATAAAACCAGAATTGATAGAAGATACAAATCTTGATCAGGTGACACTTGTGATGAAGATGGAAAAGGAATCTGATGAAAATGTCATAGAAAATGTCATAGAAATTTCAGCAGAAAAAATCAAACAGTTAATGCCTGAATATTCTAAGAAGAAGCTTTCTAAAGCGTGTGAGATTTTGAAAATGATTTCGAAAAATCCGAATATTTCTATTGATGAATTAAGAATAGCCTTAGACGTTACTGATAGAACAATTGCAAGATATATATCAGAATTAAAGGATAAAGGTATCATAGAACGAAAAGGTCCAGATAATGGTGGAGAATGGAAAATTATATAATAGAATTTATAAAGAATCTGGTGTATGATAACGAAACCCTTATTGGCGCTGGTGGTATCAGCTTTTATAAGGTTATGCCGACTTACCATAATCCAACAGGTAAAAAGGCTTGTATTATGAATATGTATACGGCACCGGAATATCGAAGACCGGACAAGACCTTTGACGGAAGAAAGTAAGAAGGATTCTGCAATTGTGCTGGAATTTATGAAGGATAAGAAAATAGATGCGTTTTATTGTAGTCCGTATAAACGTAGCATGGATACAATTGTAGAGGCAGCAGGATTTTTTACAAAAGAGATTATTACAGATGATAGATTGAGGGAGCGCAAAAAGGGACTTGATGGAAACAACCACGGAATGTTCCAGAAACGATGGGCTGATCATAATTATCATGAAGAAGGTGGAGAGTCCATTGCTATGGTGCAAAAACGTAACATAGAGGCACTGAATGAGATTTTATCAGATAATACGGATAAAGATATTGTTATAGGAACCCATGGTACTGCCCTTAGTACGATATTGAATTTTTATGACAATAATTTTGGATGTGAAGATTTTTTAAGAATTATTGACTGGATGCCATATATTATTGAATTGGATTTTGAAGGCGATAAGTTGGTTGGCAAACATGAACATTGCTATGTGGAGAAGGAATTCAAGGGCAATCAGCGTGCATATATAAAAAGGAGTATTCGACGTGGTAAATAGTAAAGTAATAATATCAACATGACGATATAGAAAATGCAGGGAAGCATTGTATTTCAAAGAGTTTGAGATACAGAGCTTCTACTAAGGCAGTGGTCATCTTGTAAAAATATGGTCTTTGTGTGCGTAATATGGTCGTTTGATGATATGGGGCTGGGAGAACAAGTTATTTTATCCGATAAAAAAAGCAATGGAGGGCAGTGGGCTATGAACATTTTAAATAATCAGATTGGTTCCATCTATGATCGACAGAAAAATTTATATAGTAAATATCCGCATTATAGCCAACAGAATGCAGAAAGTAAAAAGGTATGCGAACAAGAAAAAATCACAGCAACATCTGGAAAGGATGTATTGGGTATCACAAAAGGAGATAAAGAAAATTCTTATATTGTGCATTTCTCTGATTCTGCAATGGTTAGCAGGGCAGTTGCAAGAGGATATGTTACGGTCAATGGTGTAGATGTAGAATTGACGGAAGATACCAAACGGCAGTTGTTAAAGGTAGATAAAGAAGCAAGTGCTGCGATAGAAAAGGCATATCAGGATTATGTTATGCAGCATGAGATGGCGGTTGCAAAGCAACAGAGTGAAGCGTGGAGAAAAGCGTTAGATGGAGTGCCGGATAGTTTAAGAATGTTGTTGGAAATAAATAATACTGAAAATGTGCCGGAATATTCAGAAAAACAAAAAAAGCAATATAACGATGCAATCAAGGCTTATGATCATACCGGTAACGGTGTAAGCTGGTCGCAGTTTGAATGGAAAACTTACGATACACAGATGACAGTCACATTTGAGGATTCGGTGAAAGTTGAAGGCATTTCGAAAGGAATGAATGTGATAAATGGGTAGATGCAATGGTTATTGCTCAGTGTCAAAATTCAAAAGATGATATCAGTATGGTGGTTTGCAAATAAAGTTACATATCATATTGATGCTGAGAGAAATCCAACAGGTAGCATAGTTGGAAGAATTCCGAATAATGAAGAAAGGAGTTACTATAAAATGGAGGTATCAAATTATTATAGTACAGCAAAATTATGGGGTACTTCGGATAAAAAAGTTCCTAAATCTTCTGAAAAAAACAAATGGAAATTAACGGATTCCTTAAAAGAGAAAATTGTTGAACTGGCAAAAAAAGATGCACAGGACAACGTATATATGGGAAATGCGTTTATGAATTTGCGTAAGATGGAAGTAAGCAAAGTGGCACCGAACAGGGTAGCCTTAATTGGAAAATTTAATCAATCAATGAATTCCAGCAATATGTCCGCAATGAAAGAAGTTGAAAAAGCTGATAAAAAATGGCTCTGTATTTTGTTCGGGATACCATATGAGGCAGAGTTTCAGGGAGAGGGAACAGGATCAGCAGCTCATGTATATAACGAATGTGGTGAAGAAGTTCTGACATATACAGAGGGAGTAGGCTGGCAAGAAAAGGAAACAAAAGCGGAGTCACAGGTACATTCGGCGTTAAAATCGACATATTATGAGGCTTTTTGTGATGCAAGGAAAGCATTAAACAGTGAACAAAGAACTGGTGGTATGAATGAAAATATAATGTCACAAGGCAATTTTGATATGAAAGCGTAAAGAGCGTGCGATTAAAATAAGAATAAATGATTTGGTATTGAAAATAGGCTTTGACAGCAGTGGATTGTATGATATAGGGCAGGAAAAAGGATATGGAGCAGCACATAATATGTGGATGACAGAAAGTATGAACCGCTTTAAGAAGTGGTTGAACAAAATTTTTTATTAAAACTTTAAGTTGTTGGAGGTGGATTTATGGGAATCTCTTTTTCAAATATAGGAACAGTTGGAATGGAACAGTTAATTACTTCTGGTAGTAATGGGGAACCAAACTGGTCTTATATTCCATCGAAAGGAAAAAGTACAAAAACGCAGACTGAATTTGTAAGTGAGATTAAGAAACTGGCACAAAAGGCTGCCAATGCTACTGATAAAACAGAACAAGACTCTATTTCAAGGCAGGTATTGCAGTTAAGGGCAGAATATTTGTCAGAGGTTGCACCGGATAGAAAGCAGTTGTACCAACAGGCAAAAAGTGCAATGAAAAATCAAAATACCAATCCAAAATGTAAAGGGATTGGAGAATTAACCTTACTGGATTTTTTGGAACAGGCAGAGGGAAAAAATCAGAATCTTGCAGACAAGCAGATTGCACTGGCAGGAGGCGGAACATTAAATTTCACTATTTTAACATCAGGTGGTTATGGTGTTCAAATTCAGAGTCAGGGTGTGAATGTATTGTTAAATACCGGTGCCGGCTGGGGATATGAAATGACTCCGGCAGAACTTACAAAAAAAGATGAATTCTATTCCATTTACTGGAAGGAATATAATGCAACAAAGAATGATATGAACTCTGAATTAAGAGAATTACCGGATTATCTGGAGAAAAGACCGGTTTTTGAAGCGAAAGCCTGATGATAATAATGCAATTCAAATAAAAAAGGGGGAATTGATATATGCAGATTAGTTCCAACTATTCTATGAATGGTGTGCCATACGAAAACAGGCGCAGACAGAAAGATATTCCTCAATTTAGTACAGAACGTGCTAAACAGGAAAATAAGAATATAAATCCATATATGGAAGATACGGATTTTAACGAAAAAGCATTTGATATGATTGGTCCGAATGCTCCGCAGGATGTAAAAGATGCATGGATGGAAGCAGCGAAGGAAGTAAATGCGAATGGTATGGGAATAAAGAAAAATGGAATGTTGAGCCATATATCGCAGATGATGGTACAAAGACTGAATAAGCAGATGAAGGGTGAGGGCGATGTGGATAATATCGACATTTTGGGCAATACAACAGAATCTGCAATTCAGGCAACGAAACAGGCTCGGTATAATTTAGACCATCCACTGGAAGATGTTCCGAAAAGCATAGAGGTTCAGAGGGCTTGCATGAAAGAAAGATAATTCTATGTTGCGTTTCTGGAAAGATTGGAAAAGTTATAATTGACTGGAACAGGAACGGAAAATGACAACGATGAGACATATATAAAATTATTTAGGAGATAACATATGAGTGATAGTACCATTCACATTGGAACTCTTGCTTCAAACAATGTAACAGCAGCACAAGCACTTGTAAAGGCACGGGAGCGAAATGGTCGTGAACTTCAGAATGGGGAAAAGAGCTTACTACTATTATTATAAGCAGATGATTTATGATGTTCTGGCTTATAAAAAGGAAAATGGGACAATTCCAAGATATCAGATTCAGATGGATGTGGGAGGCAATTAAAATAAGTAGTATAGGAAGTCAGTAGTGCGTGAATAAACTGCTGACTTCTTTTTTTGATAGATACAGTCAC
>OCQC01000059.1_pt1 | contig 157705 bp, 159 predicted proteins | sample 1538401 | NCBI WGS metagenome assembly OCQC01 (sample SAMN04571689, study PRJEB22368) | human gut metagenome | biome: human gut; material: stool | host: Homo sapiens | place: Luxembourg | collected 2012-08-03 | reverse complement strand
TTACCTCTGCTGATGCGCTTGCACTCTGGGAATCCTTTGTGCTTGCTGATGTGCTCTCACTTGCACTTGTGCTCTCGCTCACGCTGGTGGATGTACTTGCGCTCTCACTTGCGGAGATACTTGCACTTGTGCTCTCACTCTCACTTGCGGAGATACTTGCACTTGTGCTTTCGCTCTCACTCACGCTGGTAGATGTACTTGCGCTCTCACTTGCTGAGATACTTGTGCTTGCTGATGTGCTCTTGCTCTCACTTGCTGAAACACTTGTGCTTTCGCTTACTGATGTACTTGTGCTCTCACTTACGCTTGTGCTAGTACTCTCACTTGCGGAGATACTTGTGGATACGCTCTCGCTCTCACTCACGCTGGTGGATGTACTTGCGCTCTCACTTGCTGAGATACTTGTGCTTGCGCTCTGGCTTGCTGCGGTACTTGCACTTTCGCTCATGCTTGTACTCTTGCTTGTAGATGCACTTGTACTCTCACGGGTAGATTCACTAACACTTGTGCTGGTGCTTGTTGAAGCACTCTCGCTTGCCTCTGCGCTGGCTCTTCTTGATTCACTGGAAGAAGCACTCTCGCTTAAGCTTATTCTGCGTGACTCACTTGCACTTTCGGAAGCGCTCTGGCTTGCAGACTCGCTATCCTTCTGAGATGCTGCTGCACTTTCCTTATCACTTTCACTGGCTGCTATGCTATCTGATGTAGAAGCAGATGCTCTGACTTTTTCTGATTCACTTGCCACATCACTGGCGGATAAGCTTTCACTTCTTGCATCGCTCTGTGCTTTACTTGTACTTGCACTTTCTGACAGGCTCTCGCTTCTTGCACTGTTCTGCTGATTACTTTCTGTCTCGCTTAATAAGGTTGAATTGCTTGCAGAAGTACTTGCATCCTTAACGCTTGTGCTTGCGGAAATACTTTCTGATACTGCCTCACTCGCTGATTTCAGTGAATCAATCTGGCTGCGGATTGTACTCAGGCTGTCTGATACGCTTGTAAGCTCACTTCTGCTCTCACCGTATTTGTCAAGTCCCTTGTTAAATTCAACCTCTGAGAAATAACTTGTACCTTTACCATTAAACTCATAAATAGTTCCATAAGTATACTCTATTTCATTGTTATTTCCCCATCTGATGACAGTTTTACCTTCAGCATTAGTTGTTCTGTAACCATTGTGCCATTTACCATTTATTTTGTACTGTTCAATTCCCATATGGATAAATGTCTCGATTTCATTACCATTTGTATCCAACAGCTGTGCACTTGTAACTTCCTTCTTCGTTACATATATATGGTCGATATAATCCGGGTTTTCCTTCTTTTCAGATTCCCACCATTTTTTATTCTTATCTACTTCATCCAGACGTCTGTCAGCAGAATCTGCTGTTACATAGTCAAAGTATTCTGTATGCTGCTTTCCATCACTGCCTGTGTAGGTTACTTTAACATGGTTGTTCGTATATCCGCTGGAGTCCCACTCACTATGCTGGATGTCCTTTACTCTGTCTTCCTGATAGAACTTATACTGTATCAGAAGATTTGCCAGTTCGTCCGCATACTGGTAATAGTTATTGCCATCCGTTTTGTGGTCTACATGCTGCCCTGCATCTTTAGCCGCCTGTAATGCATCCTGAACCTTCTTCTGAGCCTCTTTTATCTGATTGATCAGATTCTCCAGATATTCATCTTCAAGACCGTTTTCCTTGAATACTGTTGATGTACTGTTAAATATAGACTGTGCATCTGACTCCAGCATAGAATAACTGGTTGACTGTGATGCAATGTCTGATTCATTCAGAGTTGCAGATGTACTTGCCATAGATTCTGATAAGGACTGGCTCTCTGTATCAGAAGCTGATGCTGAATCGGATGTACTTTGTGATGCTGCTTCTGATACTGAAGTCAGGCTGTTACTTTCAGATTCCAATGATTCAGAAGCTGAATAAGATGCTGATTCTGTTGCTGAATCCTTCTCTGATTCAGTAGATTCATGTTCTGATATCGCACTATTCTGTGCTTCCTCAGAAGCTACAGAGGACCCTGATGCTGATTCGGACTTATTCTTCTCGTCCTTTTCTGATGCAATAGCTGACTGTGATGCTGATTCAGAATCTTTCTTCACCTCGCTCAATGAGCCTTCATGAGATTCCGACGCAGATTGAGATGCAGACTCTGTCACAGAATCCTTCCTTGCCTCATCAGCCTCATGCTCTGATGCTGCTGTGCTCTCAGATGCTGTAGATTTTACTGTTGAATCACTTGCTGAAAGAGATTCAGAACGTACACTATCCAGAACATCACTCTCATTGTTACCCGTTGTCTCTGGTCCTTCTGCATTCTCTGTTCCATTTGTTGAATTGTCATCTGTATTAGTTGTTTCTCCGCCAACAGACTGATTTTCGTTACCATTATCACCTGTTTCTGTATCTGCGGTATTGCCATTGTCATTCTGTGTTGTATCTGCGCCATCATTATTATCCGGCGTCACATCATTGGTACTGTTATCATCCTTCGTAGTATCAGCAACATTGCCATTATCCTCTGACACTGACTGTGCCGGTTCACTGCCCTTGCTCTCCTGAGTCTGGGTCTCGTTGGTATCAGCAGTAGAATCAAGATGCTCCTCATGTGCTTCGGATTCCTTCTGTTCTGTCTCAACGACCTGTTCCTGTTCTTCTGTAACTGTCTGTTGCTCCTGTTCTGCGGCGAATACCACATCACCATCAGAGAATGCGCTTGCTCCTCCAAGTGCAACCCCTACGCCCGCAACACTTTTTAAGATTTTGTTTACTTTCTTCTTCTCCATGTTGTTTCTTTATGCCGTATGGCATATCCTCCTTCCATATTGTAGCTGCTAAACCCAAATACAATTTGTCTTCCCCTGTACTAGCCTTACTCAACTGTCATACGTCATTTTGTCTTCAGATTCTCGCTTCTCTCAACACTATATGCAATTCTACCAATAGTACTATAGAACTATCCAAATTATAGCATTGTTTATTAAGTATTACAATCATTCTTTTTCATATAGTATACAAATTGTTTTGTGATTTTTGCACAAATTAATAGTTAATTTACACAAAAAAGAGATTTTGGAAACTCACTTTTATCTCTGAGTTTTCCAAAATCTCTATGTTTCGCACACTTTATGCACACTTTATGCCAACGCCTGACTGATGTCCGCGATCATATCCTCTACTGCCTGTCTGGAAGCATCTGCAAAATGCTCTGCTCCGAACTTTGCATACTGTTCATTCTGGTATGCTGCAATGATTCCTCTGGAAGAATTCACGATAGCGCCAAGTCCGTCTTCATTGAAGAAATGAACCAGATCCTTGCCCTTTCCGCCCTGTGCTCCATAGCCTGGAACCAGAATATATGCCTTGGGCATAAGCTTACGCAGTACCTTGCCCATTTCAGGATAAGTAGCACCTACAACGGCACCAACATAGCTGTAGGAATCACCCATAGCCTGTTCGCCCCACTCGGCAACCTTCTCACCAACCCACTCATAGAGAGGTCTGCCGTCAATGAGACGATCCTGGAATTCGCCGCTGCTTGGATTAGAAGTCTTTACTAATACGAAGATACCTTTCTTCTCTTCCTTACATACGTCGATAAAAGGCTGTACACCATCACTTCCAAGATAGGGATTCACTGTCACGAAATCCTCGTTAAAAGGCTGACAGATCTGACTTCCAACCTGTACTTTGCCAAGATGTGCTGTCGCATAGGCTGCGGATGTAGAACCGATATCGCCTCTCTTGATATCTCCGATAACTACCAGATCCTTGGATTTGCAGTATTCTACTGTCTTGTGAAAAGCCATCAATCCGGGAATACCGAACTGTTCATACATGGCAATCTGAGGTTTTACTGCCGGGATCAGATCATAAGTCTTATCAATGATTTCCTTATTAAAAAGCCAGATGGCTTCTGCAGCACCCTCCAGGTTCTCGCCTTTTTCCTCAAAAGCAATCTTCTTGATATGTTCAGGTACGAATTTCATCATAGGGTCAAGACCTACTACAATGGGCGCACCTGTCTTGCGAATCTTCTCTACAAGTTTGTTGATCATAACTTTCTCCTCTATCTTATTTCTTCCTTATTTCTATCTATTGTGCTATCTGTGCCACATTAGTCGCGTATTTCTTTATATTGGATACATTAACGTATTTTTTCTGTGACTGTCCGGTTACAATTACAAGAGTCGGAGCCTGCATGACACCATACTGTACCGCAAGATCCATGTTCTCTTCTGCATCAACAATGGTATAATCCACATCTTTGAGGTATTCCTTTGCCAGCTTACAGTTCGGACACGTCTTGGTGGTGAACAGGAATTTTATGTTCTTTTCCTCCTCACGCTGGGATATCATGGAAGCGCTGAGGGCTGCTGCCTTGATCTCGGATGCAGGCTTTGCTTTCAGGTGTTCTCCTTTTATCACAGAATTACCAATCTGATACTCTGTTCTGTTCGCATACTCCTGAAGCTTACCATCATTCCAGTTCTGTACAGGACGATAGTAACCGGTAATACGGCTGTATACTTCTGTTGTCTTGCCGCACTTAGGACATATCTTCTGTTCTCCGCTGAGATAACCGTGTTCCTTACAGATAGAATAAGTAGGCGACAAGGTATAATAAGGTAATTTATAATTCTCTGCAATGGTACGAACCAGGTTTGCTGCTGCCTTCCAGTCAGGAAGCTTTTCACCCAAAAATGCGTGGAATACTGTACCGGAAGTATACAGTGTCTGCAATTCATCCTGTACATCCAATGCATCAAATATATCTGTCGTGTAATCTACTGGCAAATGGGAAGAATTCGTATAATATGGCGTATCTCCCTCATGTCCTGCTGTGATAATATCAGGCCACTTTGCTCTGTCATGTTTCGCCAGTCTGTATGTTGTACTCTCTGCAGGTGTAGCCTCCAGATTGTAGAGATCACCGTACTGTTCCTGATAATCCGACAGACGCTCACGCATGTGATTGAGTACATCCTTGGTAAACTTCTGTGTCTCTGCATGTGTCAGGTCAGCTCTGAGCCACTTTGCATTCAGTCCTGCCTCATTCATGCCGATCAGACCGATCGTAGAGAAATGATTATCAAAGGTTCCCAGGTAACGCTTCGTATATGGATATAAGCCTTCATCCAGCAATTTGGAAATAACATTTCTCTTAATCTTGAGAGAACGTGCTGCAATATCCATCATTCGGTCAAGACGTCTGTAGAAATCAGCCTCATCCTCTGCCTGATATGCAATTCTTGGCATATTGATCGTTACTACGCCAACACTTCCTGTACTTTCACCTGAGCCGAAGAATCCACCTGTCTTCTTACGCAGCTCTCTTAAATCCAGACGCAGACGGCAGCACATACTTCTGACGTCAGACGGCTCCATGTCTGAGTTAATATAGTTGGAAAAATATGGAGTACCATATTTGGATGTCATTTCAAATAAAAGTCTGTTATTCTCTGTATCAGACCAGTCAAAGTCTTTTGTAATAGAATAGGTAGGAATCGGATACTGGAAGCCTCTGCCATTTGCATCGCCTTCGATCATAGTCTCAATAAATGCCTTATTGACCATGTCCATTTCTTTCTTACAATCCTTGTAGCAGAAATCCATCTCCTTACCGCCTACGATAGCAGGAAGCTCTGCAAGGTCATTTGGCACAGTCCAGTCCAGAGTAATATTGCTGAAAGGAGCCTGTGTACCCCAACGGCTTGGTGTATTCACGCCATAAATAAATGCTTCGATGCATTTCTTAACCTCACCATAACTTAAGTTGTCTACTTTTACAAAAGGTGCAAGATAGGTATCAAAAGAGGAAAATGCCTGAGCGCCAGCCCATTCATTCTGCATAATGCCGAGGAAATTCACCATCTGATTGCACAGAACGGATAAATGTCTGGCAGGAGCTGATGTAATCTTGCCTGTAATACCGCCAAGTCCTTCTTTAATTAACTGCTTCAAAGACCAGCCTGCACAATATCCTGTCAGCATGGACAGATCATGGATATGAATATCTGCATTTCTATGTGCTTCTGCAATCTCTTCATCATATATCTCGGACAGCCAGTAATTCGCCGTAATCGCACCGGAATTCGATAAAATAAGGCCGCCTACAGAATAGGTTACTGTAGAGTTCTCCTTCACTCTCCAGTCTTCGGACTTCACATAGCTGTTCACTACTTCCTTGTAATCGAGAATCGTGGACTTCATATTGCGCATCTTCTCACGCTGCTTACGATACAGAATAAATGCCTTGGCAGCCTCTGCATAGCCAGCCTGCTCCAGCACCTTCTCTACGCTGTCCTGAATCTCCTCTACCTGTACTTTACCCTCTTTTACCTTCCCCTGCATATCTGCTGTTACACGAAGTGTCAATAAATCAACAATTGCCTGATTGTACTGAACCTGTGTCGCATCAAATGCCTTTACGATGGCGCCACTGATCTTCTCAAGATTCAGCTCTACCTCACTGCCATCTCTCTTGATTACACGAAACATTGAATAACTTGCTCCTTCCTCCGGCTGACATACAGCCTTCCCCCATATTTACATAACCCATTTGCATGCTCTTGGCATCGCAGGACCGTGTATGAATTCATACTAGCACGGCTTAAAGCATAAGTCAATCGAACACACTAAATAGCGCCTGTTGTTTTATTTTTGTATACAACATATTGTGTTTTATGACTCACGTGTCACTTTTATGTAAATGTTGTAAAAAGCCTGTAATATGCTGTTTTACCGTGTCTGCAGGAATTGTGCCTCTCTCTGTGCCTTGGTATCTTCAGAATATACGCTCAGATAATCTGTAATGAGACTCTTTGCCTTGTCGAAGTTACCCAGGTACTCATTGGCAACGATCTGATTGAATTTCAGACTCTGCAGGCAGGCAGAATCTCCGATCTCGATTCCTGCTTCATAGGCAGCCAGTGCATCTTCGTATTTCTCCTGCTTCATGTAGCAGTTGCCAAGGCTGCTGTAGATAGCAGCATCCGGTGCATTGGCATCCAGATAGGTCTGATATACCACTGCTGCATAGTTCATATCACCAAGCTTCTCATAGGTCTGTCCAAGCATCAGGGAGACCTTCGCATCTGTTCCGTTCAATGCGCCATCCAGATAGATTCTCGCATTCGCATAATCTTCCAGATAATAATAGAGAATTCCTTTCTGGGAATCTGTCAGTTTCTTATCCTGCTGATCCATGAAATTCTGTATATATGTCTTGCCCTCTTCTGCAAAGCCTGCTGCCTGCATCTCTTCGTAGGCAGATGTCACCAGCTCCAGATTATCCGTTGCCAGTGAAAAGGCTTTCTCAAAATCCGCAAGTGCCGATTCATAATTGCTTTCTTTTAATAAGGTACATGCCCGCAGATAATAGGCATCTGTATCTTTATCACGCAATCCAATGATTGCAGAATAGATATTCTGTGCATCCTCATACTTGCCTAATTTATAATACGCTGATGCCAGATAATAATTGGTGTCAAATTCCAGATCCGTTACATTGCCTCCGGCATAGCTGATAGAATTCAGGAAACACTCTGATGCCTGCTCATAGTCTCCCAATCCCATATATGCCAGACCTTCACCTCTGTATAACAGCTGTTCATCTTCATTGTATACAATTGCAGCTTCAAAGCTTTCTATCGCTCCATTGTAATCCATCTGCTCCAGCAGCTGCATACCCTGCTCTATATTTGTATTCTGCTCCTTGCCACAGCCCGACAGCATGCATGCCGCCAGTGCCACAGCCAGGCCTAACTTCATTTTCTGCATATAAGTCTTATGCCTCGTCTTTCTTACACTATGACTTCATAAGATGCTTCAAAGCACTCTCCAGCGTCCAACGTATTGCCCCATTCTCTCTTATCCAGTTCACCTGTAAAATCAGCTTTATCACATCGTCCATACCAGGGTTCAATGCAGATAAATGGTGCATTTTTCTTTGGCGGAGACCAGATGCCGAATAAAGGTGCATTGAAACGCACTGTCAGATAAGGCTTCTCCTGACCATATGACAAGGAAACCTCATGCGCCTGATTGCCTTCTATTACCAATGCATCCTGGTCAAAAAGATTCTCTGTAACAGCAAGCTCACTATTCTTCAACGGATATGTCTTATACTCATGTGTCAGAAGTCCACCCTCTCCCAGTATGGTGGAAATGATTTCTGTCTCCGTATCAAAATGCAGCTTATACTCTGTCTGTTTTGTTCCTTCTATAATAGGACAACGGAATGCAGGGTGTCCGCCGATACTGAAATACATCACACGGTCATTCGTATTATCCACTTTCCATGTAACCTGTAGGCGGTTATCCACAATCGTATAGGTGATCGTCAGGCGGAAGTGGAAAGGGTACTTTGCAAGAGTCTCTGCGTTATCTTCCAATACAAAGGTAAGGGAATCTGCCTTCTGCTGTACCAGTGTAAATTCCATATCCCTGGCAAAGCCATGCTGGGACATTGCAAAGCTCTGCCCTTCATAATGATACTGTCCTTCATGCAGACTGCCTACAATGGGAAAAAGAACAGGCGAAGTCCTTTTCCAGAATTCAGGTCTTGCATCCCACATATACTCTCTGCTGTCGCTTTGTCTTTTGAGTGATTTCAGCTCTGCACCAAAGGAACTGACCTCGATACAGATATGTTCATTACTTAATGCATATATTGTACTCATACTGACTCCTTATGATCTGTCTAATGGATATGTTTCCTTGTCTGCTACGGATATGTCTTTACCAATCTGTACTTCGATCAGATGCAGGTCGCTGTCTGCCATCACGGTATGCTTGCAGCCAGCCGGTATCTTAATGACACTGCCTGCGGATATCTCCTGCATCAAATCATCCAGAACGACTCTGCCATGACCGGATACAACTGTCCATACTTCTTCTCTGTGCTGATGGCTGTGATACTTCATCTGATGTCCAGGCTTGAGATTCACACGCACTGTATAGGACAGAGGCTGCATGTCAATGACTGTATAACTGCCCCAGGATTTCTCCGCATATTTTACGACACCACCAATATCCTCTACATATGGCTTCATATAGCTGCTCTGCTCTTTATCCGCCACAAGAATACCATCATTGCTGACTGCAACGACCATATTCTTACAGCCCATGCACAGCACCGGGATATCCAGCTCATTTACAACCTGTGTATCTTCACAGTTATCATCCAGTGTCACATTGCCAAGCTTCTGGTCAGACATAACCTCTGTCATCATGTTCCAGGTTCCTACGTCTTTCCAGTCACCTGCATAACGCATTACCTGAATGCTGTTCTCCTTCTCTACCACCGCATAGTCGAAACTGATCTTAGTCAGTGTCGCATACTTCTCATAGAGATCCTGATATCCTGTAAAATCAATGAGCTTATGTGCAATCTCCAGTAAATATCCTAATTTAAAAGCAAATACACCTGCATTCCAGAGTGCTCCCTGTCTCAGATATCCTTCTGCCACTTCTACAGTAGGCTTCTCCTTGAATTCACGTACCATGCTGACAGTCTCGGCAGATTCAGGAATAATATAACCGTATTTCTCACTGGGATAAGTAGGCTCTATTCCCATAAGTGTCAGGTTCGCATTGCCCGCAAGCACAAGCTCTTCCAGTCTCTTCACACCTTCATAGTAAGAATTGTCTACATAAGGGTCTACCGGGCAGACCGCCACACATTCACCCTCTGCGACACCCTGTACATCATGAAGATATGCTGCTGCAAGTGCAATGGCTGGAAATGTATCTCTTCTACATGGTTCTACACAAACATTGACCTGTTCTCCTAACTGATTACGGATTGCACTGACCTGTGTCTTACTGGTAGCGATTGTGACCCTTGCCTCACTGTCTACCGTTGTGATCTGTCTGTAGACACGCTGTACCATGGACTCTCTGTTGCCCTGCTCATCCTTAAAGAGCTTAATGAACTGCTTGGAACGTATATCATTGGATAAAGGCCAGAGACGCTTGCCACTGCCTCCTGATAACAAAATAATATTCAAATCTAACTTACCTCCGCTGTAAATAATAAATCCGTTATCCCGGATTCCCTATAGAATCTAGTATAACGGATTTACGCTTAAAGTACAATGATTGTTTCAGTCTATGATTTCAAGCATATCTCCAATTGTTTCCAGATTCTGAATCTCTCTGTCCGTAAACTTCACATGAAACTGTCCCTCTACCTGACTAATCAGATTAAAGAACTCCATGGAACTCAACCCCAGATCATCTACAAATTCTGAATCTTCTGTAAGCTCCATTTCATCATCTGCCACCATGTTTCTGATCAATTCCATCAATTCTTCTTTCATGTCCTCTGCTCCTTATACTCTTCTATCATATTTCTTCGAATCAGCTTACCCATACTGGTTCTTGGAAAAGCATCCTGTCTGAACCAGATATCCTCTATCTTCCTATAATAAGGCTGCTTCTTATTATATACCTTGATTCTTGAACGTATCTGCTCCTGGTCTTCCTGATTCGCCACAATCACCGCTATAATCCTGTCATCTGTATACAATACGCAGGCTTCTCTGACAGCCTCAATCTGAGACAGTTCTTCATCCATCTCCTGATAATACAGCTTGTTTCCGTTCTTCATGGAAATCATGTCCTGTCTGCGCCCCAGAATGTTCCAGGTGCCATCCTCATGCAATGCCGCCTGATCTCCAAGATAAATACAGCCTTTTTGCAATACTTCCTGTGTCTCCTTCGGCTTCTTATAATATTCTGTCATACAGTCAGGGTTAGAGATAACTAATTCTCTCTCTTCCAGGAAAAGGCTCACACCCTCCACTGCGGTCAGATGATCCACATGGTCCCCTATCCTGCTCATCGCTGCTGCCCCGGCTGTCTCCGAAGCTCCATAGAGGTTCTGCATCCGGATTCCCTGTGCAGCCGCCAGTTCTTCAAGACTTCTCTCGCACCTGGAACCGGCTACTGTAATCACCTTTGCATTCTCTCCCTGCTGCCCATTCTGCAACAGATACTCTGCCATGCTGGATACGATGGACAGAACAGCAGGCCTGAAATATGCAATCTCTTCCGCAATATGTCTTGGATTGCCCATACACAGTGTCCGTCCCTGATTCCAGAATGCCAGTGCTATAAAATTCGCATACAAATGTCCTGTAGGCATAGGCAGGTATACTTTGCCCTCATACCCTGACGCCAGCCATTCCCTGACCTTGAAGGTATTCGCATACAATGCGCCAAACGGCACAACTACACCTTTGGCTCTGCCGGATGTTCCTGAGGTAAAGAACATAATATGTCCATCTTCATTCTCTATATCATATGCTGTCCGTTCTGCAATATGCTGCGGATATACCTCATATCTGATATTTTCCTCCTCCAGCGCCCTGGCAAGCTTCCTGTCCTTCTCATCCGTATATACTACTTGTGTGTCTGCATATTTTAGCAGTGTCACCATATCCTCCACTGGCAAAAGCGCATCCGGTGCGATCAGGGTCTTACCTGCTGCAAGCACACTGTATGCATGCGCAAACCAGGCAAAGGAAGCCGCACCAAGCACTGCAATTCTGTCATATTGCAAGTCCTGATAGAATCCTGTATGATTCCTGATTACTTCTGCCATTTCCCGATAAGTGATACGGTATCCATTGGATTCCTCTACTGCAATCCGGCCGCTGTAATTCTCTGCCCATCTCTCTAATACATCAAAAAATCCCATGCCTCGTCCTCCGAATCAGAAACTTATTTATCCTGGAAACCATCAGACATCCAATCGTGATCACAGCCACCCTGATGGTGAAAATAACAACAAGTCCAAGCAGGGGATTACGCATGAATATCTCCTGTTCACTGAGGATATGCCAGTCAAAGCTCAATACTTCTATGGAATGTACAACAAATATCCACAAAGAATAGCGCCCCAGCTTACGCACGAAATCCGTCACCTTATTCTGGATATGCTCTAAATGCAGTACGATACGCATATTAAGGACTGCATGTGGAATCCCCGGCACGATGCGGGCAATATAGGACTGTGCACCACCATGGAACATGATGCTGATTCCCACTATATATCCAAGAATCACCAGAACCGTCATCAGGATATAGTCTCTGGCTGTCCACTTACGCAGCAGAAATTTGGATTGTTTCAGCCAATAACCGCAATACAGCGTAAATACTGCCTCCAGTACGGCACCCGGACACAGCGGAAGCCACGGTATACGCTCCAGTGCAATGCCGATTACCAGCAGTCCAACAATCAGTGTCTTCTTATATTTCAGATTACTCCGCATGATCAGGTTGAGAATCACGCATGCCCAGCAAAGAGTAAAGAGAAACCATGCCGGGCCCAGATTACAGATGATCCTGCCCTTAATTGTATACACGTTGGAGCTGCCTGTGATGAATCCAAGTACAATGCCTCTTGCTCCACCATATGCAGATCTCAGGGAATGATATCTGATATAATTAATGACGGCACAGCATCCCGCCGACATGATACCTACGAAAGCATATGGCTTCATCAATGCACTTATCTGGCTTTTCATATAACTTACTACAGGCTTGGGCTTATACCAGTAACCGCCCGCCATGAGAAAAGACGGCATCAGTCCAAGCCAGATCAGATTCAGGGGAATCTGAATACCAATCAGTGCAGGATTCCCATTCCAGTAATCATATGTATGCCAGAATACAACAATAAAAATAGCAAACCCCTTTAACAAATCAAACATGCTCATTTTATTTTTGTATATCTTATTGGAATCCTTCATTCTTACTGCACCTCAACCATTTCGAGCTGTGGCAGTTCTATTGAGCCCCAGGACTTGGAATGCCATACAATCTCGCTTTGTGTTATGATTCTCTTTTCAAATTCCAGTCCATTTACACAATCCAGATCAACACTTTCATTATTCGTGTCCCTTACAAACAACGTATATATTGTCTTATATTTACCCTCACGCAACAAAGAAATATCCATATCCACTGTGATTTCGCCCTGTTCCCCCGCATCACGGCTGTCTATATCGTAGATAAAAGCCGCACACACAGGGTTCTCCACGCTGTCAAAGACCTCTACTCGCAAGCACAGATTTACAACATTTTTGTCATATTTCCATTTAAAATGCTGGCGTATCTTCTCGCCTTCCCAGAATACGGCGTCATTTTTATTTACATACTCTGCCGTCAGTAGTCTGACTTCGTCCCTCTGCAGCCACAGGAAACGGCGGTTATTCGAGAAATCTATGAAAGTCTCTGTACTCTTCTTCTCGCCGAAATACTCCTGAATCGCTTCGCTGGTATCTCCGTCAAAGATAACAGAGCCTTTATCCAGCACGATGCACCGCTTACAGAATTTGCTGATCGTGACCATATTGTGACTGACACAGAGTACCGTTCTGCCCTCTCTGGAAGACAGCTCCTGCATCTTATCCAGACATTTCTTCTGGAATTTCATATCTCCTACTGCCAGTACTTCATCCAGTATCATAATGTCTGATTCCAGATATGCCGCTACTGCAAAAGCCAGCTTCACATACATACCTGAGGAATACCGCTTCACCGGCGTATCAATGAATTCCCTGATCTCAGAAAAGGCAATGATGTCTTCAATCTTGGAGTCAATCTCTTTTCTGGTCATGCCAAGAATCGTACCGTTTATGTAGATATTCTCCCTGCCGCTTAATTCAGGGTGAAAGCCGGTTCCTACTTCCAGCATACTGGATAACGTACCATCCAGATATACTTTACCGGAAGTGGGCGCTGTGATTCTGGAGAGAATCTTTAATAAAGTAGATTTTCCCGCTCCATTGGCTCCAATGATTCCCACTGCTTCTCCTCTTTCGATTTCAAAGCTGACACCATTCAGCGCATTGATCTTCTTCCTCTGTGGCAGCTTCGCCTGTTCCTTGTTCTTTCTTCTCAATAATTCTTCATAAAAGGAACGACCGCTGATACTCCCCAGCGTATATTCCTTATAGACATTGTCTGCTTTGATTATAATATCTCTCTCTGCCATATTTCTTCTTTATACCCATTCCTGCTTATATTGACGCCTGACCTTCATTGTCACTATTTTACATTTTCACGATATACTCTACAATGTCCCTCACCTGTGCGAATTGTTCCAGATCATCCTCATCTATCGTGCATCCAAAGCTTTCTTCCAGCTCTCCGATCATTTCCATGACATCAAGGGAGTTAAAGCCCAGTTCATCTATCAGATAGGTATCTTCTGTAATTTCCAGCTTCTTGTCTCCCAATACAACACGGATTGCATCCGCTGTAATATCCATAATCTCCTGTCTGCTCATTTCTTTTTACGTCTCCTTCTCTCCAAACATCTCTTCAACAGCTCACTTCCCGCTGCTATGATCAGACATCTCATGACAAAGGTAATCACAATTCCAAGTACCACATGTCCTGATACCAGACTCTGCACCTTAGTCCATGGGAAAGCCAGATATTCCATGGTATGTACACACAGAATATACAGAGAGTATCTTCCAATAGTCCTAAGTGCTCTGGTCACTCTGCCCTTGAATCGTTCTGCATTAAGCAGCATACACAGCCTTAACAACAGGAATCCCGTAATTGCGCTTGCCACATAATCCAGCATACCAAGCGCCCATACATTCTGGGACACTTCGATATTACCGGGAATCATAATGGCAAAAGCCAGAATTACCAGTATGATGATAGTTTTCTTTCCTAATGATTCGTATAAAAGATCGTGGGTTCTCAGCAGATATCCAATGTACATATAACCGCAGCAGCACAGCGCCTGTATGATACAAAATGGAATCAATGAGATAAAGGGAAGTCTCGTACACCATGCTACAGCAACGATGATGCAGACAGCTCTCATCCACTCCTGTTCCAGTCTAAAGACCAGATTCAGAATAAAGCCTGCAAGAGCCAGCACCACCAGAAACCAGATAGGTCCAATAGAACCTACATAATGTCCCGCCAGCCAGTTCTCACCCGGACACAGTCCCAGCAGAAAAGGTACTGTTTTATACCAGAGAGCATCCTTTACGGACTGATGCTTCCATGTATTTTCTATAATGCAGGCTAAAGTCACTACTGCTGCTGTAATCACATATGGTTTTAATAAATAGCGTGCGTTATCTTTTAAATTCTTACTGATCGTCTTCTTACGAAATCCATATCCGCTCATCATGAAGAACATGGGAATCACCCCATATATCACAGGCTTAAAGAGAATCAAAAAGCAGTACCACCAGTGCATCGTAAACTGTGGTTCCCAGTATTTGACATATGCCGTAATGGAATGTCCAAGCACCACTGCGATCATCAGCATTCCTCTGGTAATGTCAAACATGCCGATTGAGTTCTTGTTTTTATTATTCATGTGTTTTCTCCATAAAAAAGCTCTCAATTGCTGCAAAACGATCTTCCCAATAGTAGGTTGGTTCGTGTGCACTCATTCTCTCTACAAAACGTGCGCCCTCTTCAGGATGATCCAGAGCTTCCTTCATACCATAATAAATACCTGCAAAGGAGTTCTCCATAATGATACCATTCTCCTCAGTACCAAGAAGCTCCTTAACACCTGCACAGTCTGTCAATACCAGGGGCTTGCCAATAATTGCTGCCTCCTGACTGACATAGGAGAACCCTTCATAGCGGGATGATGATAAGAACCAGTCTCCCTGCTTCACATACTTATGCGGATTGGAACGATATCCCAGTAAATACACATTATCCAGATGATATTTAAATATCTGATGCTCCAGGTCATGCTGTACCTGGTATTTGTTCCAGCTCTCTCCGCCACCTACGATCCATACATCATATTCATGGCCTTCTTTATTCAACAGGTTGCATACTTCAAGAAGAATGTCATATCCCTTCTGTAGATTGAGTCTGCCCACTGTAACGAACAGAGGTCTCTGGCTTCGGTGAATATCTTCTACCGGTTCTGCTGCCTTATTCAGAATATCCGACTGATTCAGCGGATTATAGCATACAACCAGATTACCGGGATCTCCAATCACTTCTATGATGCTGTCCTTGATTACCTGAGAGACGCACACTACATGCTGGAAACGCTGCATCATGCGGATCTCTTCTTCTGCTGTATACCATTCCTTCGTATAATAGGATTTCTTATAGTCTGTATGTACCCAGGCAACGCGCTTGGGAATATATTCACCATATGTCACCGCCATCCACATGATCCAGCTCTCTTTCATGCACAGCAGGACATCGAAATTCATCTGGCGTATTCTGTCCTTTAACTGCTGTTCGGTATTTCTTCGTCTGCGGGCAATCAGCTTCCTCTCCCAGCGGTTCCTGCCCTTTGGGTACTCCTGCTCCATCTGGTAGAAATACTTCACATCTGCGGGATATATTTTATCAAAATCTGCGTCCATCTTATCTGTCAGGATAGCCACCTCATGCTGTTCATGCAGGCGCATTACCACATCATACATCAGCTTCTCGACTCCACCGCCCTGAAGCAGATCATTTACTACCAATATCCTCATACTCTCATTCCCATACCTTTCTGTAACCTGCATATCATCCTGTGAAACTCTCTTCCCTGTTCCTGTCCGTATAACTTTTGCAGGCTGCGTTCTCTCCATCGCAGTCTGCGAAGTCTCTCTCTATGGAATTTTGCATGTTCCGATTCCCTTAATGCCTCTCTCAATCCTTCTATTCCATTTTCTTTTCCATTTCCTTTTAGCAGGAAATCCCTGAAATAATACAGTAAAGCGCCATACAAGAGTGTCTGTTGTGCATCACTCAATTCCCTGCACATTATTTTATAATCTACATACAAGATGCCTTCCAGTACATCCTGTGTCCGTACCTGTCTGGATAGGGAGCTGTCCCGCAATGTGTAATTATAAAGAATATCCGGCATTTTCACCCATCTGCTCACATACAGCATATATTGGAAAGTGAATGGGATATCTTCTGCGTATTTCACCTGTTCATCAAACCGGATATGGTGCGTCTCGATAATATCTCTGCAAAATACATGAAAACATACTTCCCAGCCTGCCTTATACTGCAGAAAATCCTGCCACAGAAACCGCTCTCTGGACTTGCTGTCAAATACTCTCTCTCCGACCATATCATCAAAGCGTAATTCATAGAGAAAATGGCGCTTCTCGTCTATCCTTCTTGCTGCAAAGGAGCCTATATCATAACAACCGTTGTTCATAGTCTCACGTATCTTTGCCAGTGCTTCCTTCTCCAGATCATCATCCGAATCCAGAAATACGATATATTTACCAACAGCAGCACCAAGCCCTGTATTTCTGGCGGCTGCCAGCCCACCATTCTCCTTATGGATCACTTTGAATCTGTTATCCTGCTCTACGTACGCATCACAGATACTGCCTGATGCATCCAGAGAACCATCATCTATCAGAATCGCTTCATAATCTGCATAAGTCTGCGCCTTGATGGAATCCAGACATCTTTTTAAATAATTTTCTACATTATATACCGGTACAATGATACTAAACTCTGTCATATCCATACCCTATATTGTATCTATGAATGTCTTTTCCACCCTATTGAACAGTACAAGCCCGGAAAAGATTACAATCGTGGTCAGGACAACTCCCCAGAGCAGAGAGGCAGCCGGTACTGATCCCACTCCGAAAAAGGCATATCTTACTGTCTCGATCACGCCTGCTACCGGATTGATCAGGGCAAGACTTCTCCAAATCCCCTGAAGCTTCGACAACGGATAAATGACAGGGGCTGCGTACATCAGCAGATTCATCCCAACTCCAAGCATGACGTTGAGATCCCGGTACTTGATCGTCAATGACGAGAAGATCAGACCGATTCCAAAGCCAAGAACAGAAATCATGAGTAAAAGTAATGGAATCACAGCTACCCAGGCATTGCTGTGAAATGTAAATCCCCGTAACTGGAAAATGCCATAAAAGATCACAAACATAATGCACTGGATCAGCATATTCAACAGCTTCGTTATGGTATTCGCCAATGGAATTACAAGCCTTGGGAAATACACCTTCCCCATGATATATGCATTGTTGCCAAATATATTATTATTCTCAAATACACAACCTGAAAAGAAACCCCAGACAAGGTTACCTGACATATAAAAGAGAAACTGCGGTATTCCATCTGTTGCAATTCCTGCAATCGTACCAAATACCACGGTAAAGATACCACTGGTGAGCAGTGGCGACAGAATCATGTAAAACGGTCCAAAAACCGTCTGTTTATATTTCGTTATGTAGTTCTTACGTATGAAAGTAAGGCACAGATCCCTGTACTTCCATATCTCCTTCACATCCATATCAAGCAGTCCTGATTTTGGACCGATGACTGTTCTCCATTTCTTCTCCATTCTCTCTCAACACCCTCATTGTAGCTTCGCAAAATTTTTGTCAAAAATTCTCATTTTTTTTGTCACACGTTTCCGGCAAATAATTTACGATATTATGTTAAATGAATTATAAACATAAAATGAGGATTTTTGACAAATATTTTGAAAATATCTATTCACATATTTACTGTAATTTATTTAAAGTATACAATATTTTTATAATTAGAAAAGGAGGATCTTATAATGGGATTTTTTACAGGTGTGCAACAAGCTTCAGCGGAAACAACTTACAAAGATGCGAAAAAATATTTAAAGCCCAAAGATGGTAAAATTCATGTGATAATGTTTAATTCCTTTAGTAAATTGGCAAATCAGATTTTTTCATGTGAAGACAAATACACTACACAAATAGATACCATTCTCTCTGCGATGCAAGACGATGGTTATGAAATTGTTGACGTAAAAATAACAGTTATTCAAAACCAGGGCTTGGTAGGTGAAATGGAAGGCTTCAATACTTTAATTACATATAGATAACAATATTAGGAAGGCTAAACATAATATATTAGCCTTCCTTCTTTATTCTACTGATTCTGATCTATAAGTTCCTGTGTTGCCTTTTTCCATAAATCAGGGACTTTATCAATAGTGATAATTCCTGCATTAATCCATTTATAGTAGATTTTTGCCATAATTACTCGCCTCCTTCCATAACGGCTATTTTATTAGCCAATTCCTGAACTGCCATCATTAGATCACTTTGATTTGAAGCTAGTTCCATAACTGCTTCACAAAGCTCTTTATTGGTCGGTGTCGCTTCCGCGAGTGCCTGAGCCTTTTCTGCTTCTTCTTTCTGTCTCTGCTGATCTGAACAAATTTCTGTATACTTATCAGGATCATATACCCATGCACTATTTTTACTATCCCAATAGCATGCGCGTGCTTTGTTTATATCCTGATATGGGGGAAGTTCTTCAGTTTCTATATTCCCTGCTATTTCCCCATAGGAATAAAAATAACTTCGTTCACGTGTCTCATCATCTGTAATAATTACTTGATACATAAAAAATCTCCTTTCTAACCGCACATATATTTTCTGTGCGAATATTTAACGGTATCTGTGGCTAGTGAGCAATAGATTAATGTAGTATCTATCTTTGTATGCCCTAAAACCGCCTTTACTTCTTCTATTGGCATACCCTTTCTAAGAAGATTAGTAGCCAATGTTCTTCTGAATCTATGTGCATGAACGTTATCTACTCCTGCACGTTCACCGATTCCTTTTAAAATCTCTCTTATTATAGTCTTATATATTCTTACTGGTTCTATTGCAGTAAACAAAGCGGGGCAATCATCTTCTCTGGTTTTCAGATATTTTATAAGCGCTAACTGTGCTACAGGAGTGAGATAAACTTCACGTTCTTTAGCGCCTTTCCCCATAACTATAGCTTTTCTCTCCCTGAAATTTATATCCGATATATTCAGTGAAATTAACTCGCTGATACGAACTCCAGTAGAGTATAAGAACTCTATCAAGGCTCGTTCCTTTACATTGTTGCAATTCTCCCTTAGTAGTTCCAATTCTTCGTCTGTAAATGGCTTTTTTATCTTTTTTTCATATTTGATGCTACCCATAGCCGCTATAGGATTCTTACGAATATATCCCTTAACGTGCATCCATGTAAAGAACGAACTGAAACAAAGTCTTTTATTGTCAATGTATCTGTTAGATGCACCTTTCTTCATTTGGAACCTTGTCAAATATAGCAATATATCATCCTCTGTAATATCTGCTACTGGCTTATTCAATTCTATGAAAAGTGCCTTTAACTGCCACTTATACTGGTCGATTGTCCTTTGTGACCTGCCCTGTGTCTTTTTGGTAAGGAGAAACATATTAAGATATGTTTGCCACTCATCATTGATTACCTGCACTTCCGTACATTTTGGTGTCACCTCATAATCACATAGTACCATATACATTCTCTGTTTCAGCACTACAAGCTGTTCATCATCAATTACACCTGTCATTTGCATAAGTATCTTATCAACAAATTCTCCTACCATAACTATTCCTCCGACTTTTGGTTTACATAATATTTCCTTTTGTACACATTATATGTACAATAAGAAATATTGTCAAGGAAATATTTACACTTGGAAATAAATATTGTTGCACTGTAAATACTATGTGATATATAATACACGTCAAGGAGGTGTTGTTATGGTAAGCTATAAACCTTTAATGGTTACTCTTGCCAGTCTTGGAATGACTAAGACACAGCTAAGAGAAAAAGCAGGATTCTCCACTAAGACTCTTGCAAAGCTATCCAAAAATGAGCCTGTCACGTTGGATATAATTGAAAAAATATGCAAGTGTCTAGGATGTAGGATTGAACAGGTGGTTGATTTTATTGATTGAGAGAAGATATAACTTCTCTCTTTTTTTGTGTATCGCTCGACCTGAGTAGTAATTTAGGCGCAAAGCTTTTATGGACAAACGAATCTACAGGAAGTGCATTCAAAGAACAGACTATATCAATATCGAGCACATTTGATTACTGTATTATTGTTTTTGTACATGATACATCCTCAAGACTTGAAGAACACGCCATTATAATGGTGCCTAGAAATTCAACACAATATTATTCGGCAATTGGCAGTAGAGACCAAATAAGAAGAGATGTTAAATATAGTGATACTGGCATTTTCATTGGGAATGGAATCTATCTTCCAAATACTATTATGAATGGATATTTAATACCATACAAAATATACGGAATCAATATTACTTTGTAATTTACAATGCATAAACATCTAATGGCATACCAGTCCAATTATTTGTACCTATTTTTTGAGTAATTGTGTGATTGTCAAAATCTACGACATGGATAGTATCATTGTAATTAGTACCATAACTAGGATAAGAAGTTCCATTACTTGAAACAGTACAACCAACAAATTTTTTATTGGATAAGTCTATCAAAAGCATTCCAAATGTTGCGTATGTTCCTGTACCTGTATTTTCCAATACTAAATATTTTGCAGATGGTGGATAATTGAATGTCTTTTCTGTTTTGCCGTTGAAAGAACCAATTTTACCACCTAAATTACTACTTAAAGTTCGTAGTTTTGATTTTGCATCATAGACCGCTTCTGTTGGAACAGTAAAATATGTATAGTTATCATCCTGATTAACTGCTGCTGCATCAACTGTAGTCCCTCTCTTATCTGGCAGTGTGCCTGTCTTACCAACTCCGGCTGTAGCACTATTAAAAGTCTTACCAGTAACAACGTCTTTAAGTCCTGCGCTACCAGTAACGGCTGGAACAGTTACTTGGCTGAGGACCTTACCACTGTCCGGTTTTACTACCTGCTGAGATGTCGATAAATTAACGCTCTTAGTCTGAGTAGTAATACTTGCTTTAACCTGGCTAAGTCCATCATAACCAGGGTCAGGGGTAAGAGTTTGTGTTGTCTTACTGGTATCCAATGTAATTGCTTTACCCTGTAATGTCGGGTTGGTTTTTATCTTCCTTACATTAGCTGCCATTGTAGCAAACTCAGCATCTTGCGCCGTAGGAACTCCTTTGTCAGTGATGGCGCTTGCTACAGCTTTTTTCCCATCACTGACATTTTGAAAACAATCATCTACCTTGGTACTCATTGTATCAATCTGGTTTTGTAACGTTCCCTTTGTTGATACCTTTACATCACCTGTTATAAGTTTTATTAAATAAAATAATTTATCCCAGAATCCCCCTACTTCCGTAGAATCTATCTTATCACTGCTCATAGAAATATCTCCCTTCTAGTCAATAGTGGTTTTTTGTTGAGCATCAGGAAATGCTTTGTAAAATGCCTGCTCTACCATATCCTGCCCCAGTGCATTTTTCAGGACCAATGTATTCTGGAAAATTGCTGTCGTAACCCCATTAAACAGATCTGCATGCGCTGGATCCGTAGTTTCAAAGCTTCCTATGCTTTTGGAAAATTCCGGACTGTCTGTTGTATAGTCTTTCATAGTCATCCTCCTAGAACTTATCATCCATTTGGAATGTCATTTCCATCCCGGCGTCCTTAATCTTGGGCTTAAATGTCTTTACGATTACCGTATCACCTTCCGAATCAATTAACGCCATTTCACTTATCTCTGCATCAGCCATCTCCGCTTCTCCTAATACAATGGAAAATCTGTAACAGGTATCTGATACCTTGGTTATACTGGAGACTTCTTTTTTAATCAGTTCATGTGCAAGCTGCTCTCCCGGTTCCAACACATTATTATCAGGATCAACGCCTCCATCTCCCAACGCTATGTGTGTTATCGCTGGCAGATCTGCAATCCCGGCTCTGGCTTTTGCCATCTTGCTTCTTCCTGCTAATGTAACTAAATTCTTCATTCCAATGTCTCCTCCCTTATCCATGCATCCACCATTCTGCTCCCATCCATTGCAACAGTTCCATCAAGATACCACAGATCATGCGACACGATCACGGTTCCTTCAATGGTCTCAGTATTCTCTGTAATAAACCGATTGGTAGATTGTGCTGCCACGTTGTTCATTTTGCTGTCAAGTACTTGTGTGCCATCCAAATTCCATGTGCCATCAAGATACAGACCATTTGCAAAAAAATATGTCGTCAAATGTACTATAACTTTCAGATCCGTGTTTTCCTCGTTCTCATTGACAGCAGGATAATAAAAAATATAATGTGGCAATGTACTGGCTCGTTTTACTTTCATAACTTCCGATACAATACATCTGAAATCAATCGTACGGTCTTCATCCACAGATCCTGTTAAGAAATTGATATTGATTTCAGCCCATCTGGATGCATCTGTTATGTACAAGGGTTCGATCGTGCAGTCGCTGTATCCCAGTGCATCTAATGCATATAGCAGACCTTGCCTGGTTCCAGCCATTTCTGCAATCTTAGCTTTCATTTGCAGCCTTTTACGGTATGCATCATAAGTCTCGCCCTTTAGCTGTACCATATCTCTGTCCTGCCCGGCTACCTCCAGCATACAATTACTGCATGTCTCTATCAGGGACTCCTTCCGTAGCCTAAGGACTGCATCCTTAATATCATCAAATGTATCTCCCATCATTCTGCAGAATATCAATAGCTGGTTCTTACTCTTATTTCGCTTTAGTACCGCCGGTAGTAAATACTGTATATATTCACTAAAATTATCCATTATGTCTCACCTTCCACGGTTACACTCAAGTTGCCTAGCAGAATTACATTACCCTTTGCCAATGCTATATCTGTCGTAGGTTCCTGAATCTTAATGTTCTTCAGTACAGGCACCTCTTCACGTATTGCACAGTAAATATCCAGAAGGATAAGTTCATTCAGGTCACGGTCCGTATTTACCTTAAAATAATTTCGGACTGCATATTCTATACGTTCTTGCACTCCTTCACTGGATACTAAAGCTGGCAGCACTGCCTTAATAATCACATCCTGATTAATTGTTGTTGCACTCTTGACCAGGAGATTATCATAGGCTCCTTTTACCTCTTCTACAGCCTCTGTAACTTCTGCAATCAGTTCTGAAGATGCAGCTCCGGCAGTAGATGTAACTATAATATCTACGCTTCCCTGCCCTCTCGGATGAAGCTGATCCACGTCCACATACAGGACTCCTGTAACTTTTTCTGCGGCAGCCTTATACTTAGCAGCTGTTGTCCCTGTTGCAAGATCAGACCAGCTATTTAACGTCCTTGATCTCAGGGATTCAATATCCTCCAGGTCAGTGCCTTCCTTTGTGATCCAGTCCGTTTCATTAGTTATGGTGTCAATACCCTCCAAATGTCTTGTACAGTTAACTATCTGACCAGCTGATACGTTGTAAGCAGTGCCTTCCTTTTCTGCAACTACAGGCACTTCTATCTGTTCTGCCTCAGCCAACAGGATAACATCTTCCGTACTGAAAAACCTCAATTCATCGCCATTGATATCCTTGTCTGTTTTGAATGTCGTGCCTTTTGGAATCGTCAGAGAAGTATGTGAATCTGTACACTTCAACATCAATACTCCGTATGTCTTAGATGCAGGCTTTCTGGTCTTGGAATAATCACTGGCTCTAAGCTCCAGCCATTGTCCAGTAGCATGCTTTACATACATCTGGTTCAATACAGTTCTAAAGAATTGGATGAACTCTCTATATATCTGAAGCATGATCATCATCAGTGTATGGAATACGCCGCCTGAATTAAAATTAGTGATACAAAATCCTGCATCATTCAGTTCCTGTATCTTGGCTTCTTTTAGTTCATCCAGTTCTGGGACTGGGAAAATCTCATCCAGAATGTTATTGCTAATCATACTGTTACCTCCACTTGTACACGGTTCAGGCTCAAAGTAAGGCTCTGCTGCGTACCAGATATTAATTGAAATTTAATATAGATATTCAGAAGATCGTCTGTCCACTTCTGGCTGATTTCAACCGAATCAGGAACGATTTCTTCATGTGCTGTCAGCTTCCGTCTTATCCTGCTGGATATCTCAATTCTGGTCAGTTCATTGTCCTGTTGATGGATAAAGTCTAAAAGGCTCCATCCAAAATCTTCATCGTAGAATAATTCCCCTTCCTGTGTCAGTGCTTCAATCTGTAGTGTCTGTAAGAAGCCTGCCTCATCATCTGTAACCGGAGCATCCCCTGTGGCTGCCGGTGTAAGCTGCCAATTATCATCCAGTTTGATATCAACCATATTCAGCCTCCCACTATGACTGGTTTTATCTCTCCTCCGGTAAATACCACTGTAACCATATCTCCCGGTTCATGCTTTTTTGTGCTTTTCAGCCCCGGAAGTATGGGATAATCTGTTAAAACATTTCCAGCGTTATCCAATATCTGCACAGAATATACATATACCGGAAGTTCCAAGATATATTCTTTTCGTTCCCCTCCATCTGCAGGAGTCAGAAATACTTTCTGTTGGTATGTATCCCCTGTATCCTTTGCTGACATAATCTTTGCCTGCATAGCTCCCGGTACTTCAACTTGTGGATATTTATTCTTTACTTCCTTGGTAATCTCTTTGATCAAATCTTCTATCATGATGCAGCTCCTTCAAAATATATTTTAGTTCTTATAAAACCAGCTTCATTCGTCATGAAAATAATTTTCTCGACCTCAAATATTCCTGAAAGTCTCGGATGTGTAACCTGTATCTTCTGACTATGCTGAAGGCTTGGAATAGACACAGTAACCAGCTCCCACAGACCATTCACCAGATTCAAAGAGATAATATTATTAGCATATTCAAATTCCAGTATTTCTGTCTGTTTCGGGATTTCTCCCCAATAGAACACACCTTTTATAAAGCTGCTCTTAATGTCCAGTCCCCATGCAGCATTGATCTGCTTCAGTACCTGAATCATATTTTTATTCTTTATCGTTACTGCCAGGGGAACATATTGTGTCTGGCTAAGGTGATATTCTTCTATACCGGCAATCCTAAGTCCTTCCAGCAATATATCCTGTGGCGTACATCCTATAAAGGTTCCTGAGATATATGTCTTTTCAAGCTTCAATGTCCTGTCCTTAAACATAATCTCATTCATGGAATTATACCCATCGTAGCCATCTACGATATTTCCAATAAATACTTCCCGCAAATCTCCATCATAGCCAAGGCTTATGCTTATCTCATCCTGTGCCTGCACCTGTATATGCTCTTTGTACGGGTTGCTGAAGCTTACCTTGCCCCAGTCAAATGGTCGATTCCTATCAGTGCATACCTTAAGAGATATTCCCTGATCAAATTGATATTCTCCTATTGTAACGACCATATCCGGATAAAATAATTCCTGCTGTTCCATGCCATCACCTGTCTTCCGCTAATGGGGAAGCACTTGTTTTGTTACTTTTCTTTGGTGCTTTTCCCCTGTTGTTCTTCAGATAGTTTTTATAATCAGCAGAAAGATTGTTCCCAGAAGATGAACTTCCTGACTTCTTTCCTTTGGATGCCTTGATTGTCATGGTCTCGTACTGCATCAGTTCCAGATTCACAACAATCTCATCCTTTTTATTTGTTTCTTTTGATGTCATATTTTTGACAATTACTTTGCTAATTCCACGGACTGACGAATGCACACTTACAAGTTCATGGACTATAGGAACGGACTGGTTCTCTGCCTTGAACATATTTTGTATCGTCAATAGCTTATCTTCCTTTGTAACCGTTTCAGAATCCCTTAGGGATATCTCAATGGTTATCTTTGCGTCATCATAGCCGGTTGCCTGCTTCGGCTTCTTAGATGAGCCTTCTACTTCCTGTTCATCCACCTGTGCATCATGATTGATTTCTATGCTTTTATAGATGCCGGGGAGAATTACACCCCCTATCTTAATGCTGTCATCATCAAAATATATCATGCTTTTCTCCCCTTTCCCTATGCAGGTTCTAACCCGTCATCATCATTATTGCTGTTCACGTAATCTTCAATCTCATCAACAAGCTTCAGCAGTTTGCTCAGTTCATCAATGGATTTAGGATCCACATTCAAGATCAGCTTCTCAATAATTGTACGTCTCTTGGATGTTGTGCTTCTCTGTTCAGGTTCTTCACCAGTTTCCGACTCATCAGTCTCAGTTCTTGGTCTGGATTCTTCCTTAGGTCTGGCTGTCATGTCAATCTTTTCAAACGATTTCTCTACAGCCTCTGCCGGAGCATTCTCCGTTTTCTCAATACCGGTTGTAAGTGTCGTTAAGACCTTGGTTCCGGATAATGTAAGCTGGTTTAGTGGGCCTTCCTTCGCATCAGAAAACGGCAGCATATTTCTTATCTTCTGGAGTCCTGCCTTAACAGCCTCTACAGGTTTATTGACAGCCTCTTTAATACCGGATGTAAATGTATCCATGATTTTGCTTCCGGATGTTCTGAACCAGCTTATGCTGTCTGTAATCCGCTGCTTTATCCCATTAATTCCATCTGTAAATTTGGTCTTTATTGCTGTAAGCTTGCCGCCTGTCAGATTATCCACAAATGTAAATCCCGCTGTATAATAGCCCTTTACTGCTTCAACCGATGCTGCGGCTATACCCCTGATACCGCCACCGTTCTGGGCATATGCATTCTTAATATTGTTGAGTTTTTCAGTAACTGTATCCTTCGCTGCGTCCATCACAGTATCAGTAATCTCTTTCACAGGTGCTAATCTTTCTGACCACTTATTTTTGATTTCAGTAAGCTTACCGCCTGTCAGGTTATCTAAGAAGGTAAATCCCGCTGTATAAATACCCTTTACCCCTTCAACTGCTGCGGCTGCTATACCCCTGATACCACCGCCATGCTGTTCATAAGCATCCTTCATATTGTTGAGCTTTTCTGCAACGGTGTCCTTTGCTGCATCCATTACAGTGCCTATCACACTTCCAAGGGACGTAAAGATTCCCTTTACAACATTCAGCCCTTTCCCAAGAACCCCCACAATTACAGATGCCAGGTTATTGACCAGATTGCGGAACCACGCGCATTTGTTATATAACAGTACGATTGCCGCTATCAGTGCCACGATCCCGATTACCACCCATGTTATCGGGTTTGCCAGCAATGCTGCTGTAAAGCTCCACACGCTTGCGATCACAGGCTGCATTGCGGATATGATACTGATAAGTGCTGTTCTCAGGAATGACAGTAGGGTAGTTCCAAATGCTCTCACCACCGTCATCCCCATCCGCACAGTACCTGCAAATTCCTGGATAAAGTTAAATGCTAATAGTCCTATCCGGACCACCTTGGTAACTGTGCTTCCAATTACTCCAACTGTGGTTAGTACAGTTCCTCCGACTAACAAAAATGCAGCCAGTGCAGCCAATATTTTAAATATGGCAGTAACTACCTGTTCATGGCTGGTTGCCCATTCAGATGCCTTATCTATAGCACTTCCTACCTTTGTCGCATACGACATTACAGTAGGTGTCACGATATTACCAATTGTCTCTGCCATGTTCTGGGCTTTCTGCTTGATCAGTTCAAACTGTGCCGGATCACTGCCGTTAATAGCATCTGCCATCTTCTTGGTGGCTTCGGTTCCTTCTCCCAAAGTTCCATACAGGGATACGATATTACTCTGCAGCGCATCTGTCTTGTTATACATCAGGTCGATCAGCTTAACAGATTCAGAGTCGCCAAAAGCTTCCTGTATCTTCATCTTTTCAGCAGCATCGATTGTGTCTCCGAACTTGCTATGTAACAAATCGAGAATTTCCGGCATACTCTTCAACTGATTGTTCGCATCCAGAAATTCCAATCCTAATGCCTCACCGCCCTTGGCTGCACTTCTCAGGAATGCGTTATACTTTGTACCAGCCTCTGAACCGGACATTGTTGCCTGCAGCATGCCGAGGATAGATAACTGTTCTTCCAGTGGCACCTGTGCGTTAGTGGCAGATGCCCCCAGGGTCTGTATTGCCGCAGCCATTTCATTGCCGTTAGTCTTGAACTGTTTGACTGATTCCGATATGCCGGAGCTGAACATTTCCGCAAATTCAATGTCCGACATATCCTTGTAATAATCTTTATAGATACCATATCCGGTTGCAAATAAACTGGTCATGGTCGCTATGGATGATTTGGTTGCTGTTGCCGTAATACCGGATAGCTCTGTGAATTTTGCAACGCCTTCATCCGTCAGGGAAGAAATACCGGACTTAATATCATAAGCAGCCGTGATGAAGTCAGCTTTTGTTGTTCCTGCCCATGTTGAGCTGAAATCCGTTGCTGCCTGCTCCATCATGCCAAGCTGCTCCACTCCCAAAGAAGACAGCTCCGATATTGCCCTTTTCGTATCAAAGGTTGCCGTGACAGGTGCCGTAAGTGCTTCTGCAAGCTGTAACCCAGCCCCTGCCATGACTACCCCAGTTTTCTGCATGTTGGCAAAAGACTGGGATAACTTATCTATACCGCTTACATTATTCTGTGTTACCTGACCAATGTTCTGCATAGGACCGCTGACAGAATCAACTACCTGCATGATGACGCTTAGTTTGTATAATGATTCAAATCCCATTGCCTATCCTTCTCCTCCATGTTATAATCAGTTATAATCAAATTGAAGAGGTGATTGTATGGCATTTATGGTAATGTGGTATCTTGTAGTTGCCGGTGTATGCATAAGTGTACTTGTTTTTGGTATAGGAATTCTGCTTATACTGCCTTTATTCATTTACTCATTTCCTTACCTCGTATGGTCAGGCTGGACTGATTCAAAATCTAAATATCCAAAGACCGCAACAAACAGCATATTAGCATCTACCGCTAATGCAACTAAACTTTATAAACACTGGATTTTCCATAAGGAGCTGGAGTTCTGACCGGCTCCTTATTTTTGTGGAAATAATTCCGCTACTGCACCGGCAATCACATTCTTCCATACATCCTGTAAATATCTTGCCTGTGCCAGATACCTCATAAATTCCGTCAGGTCGATCGCGTCAAGATCTACTCCCTTTAGAACCGCTTCCGGAAGGAAACTGAGTATTTCAAGCCTTCCTGCATCAATGATGTTGCCCCTCAGTTCTTCCAGTTCCGACTCTAAAGTTTCCTGAAATTTATATTGTCACCAAGCCCGATCACGCCCAGCAGCTTCTGTCCGATGTTGAGTGCAAGTCCGGGATAGGATTCACATTCTTTCTTCAGCTTCTCCCTCTGCTCGTCAACGATATTGTCCATTACAAAAGTCTCTGTTGATGTAGCCATGTTCTTGGAAGCAGTCTTCATGTACCTGTTGAAAGATGCCGTGGAAGGCTTCCTGAACATGAATTTAAGGACGCGTCCTTCATTGTCATCATCCTGATCCAGGGTAATGTCTATCTGCCATACCTGACCATACTTACTCTTATATCCGTTTTCGCTTAACACATCCGGCACACTTGCACTCTTTGCTTCTGTATTCTGGTTGTTTACTGTAGCGTTCATTAATTCTGACATATCTGTCCCTCCATTTTGACAATTATTATGAGATTAAACAGGATCATTCCCATTCCATACGACCTTACCGGCAATGATAAGGTCAAGGTCTACTTTGAAGCTCTTATCCCCATTCGCTGCCTTCATGGAACGTTTGGAGAAAGATACATTGTTCAGCACGTCTGTTGCAATGGAACCATCCCCATTTGCATAAGATACAACAATCTTAGGAAATGTAAGATTATAGAATGGAATCCCATTGCTCTTGCAATAATCCAGAACGGCTTCAAAGTCATCACGAAGCATGGAAATCTTGCCCGTTGGCTTATAATTACCTGTGCCATATCCTCTTGGGAGCTTACCATGCCCATATACCAGTTCTTTCTCCAGTTCATCATCATAACTGATCTCTTCTATCTCTGTTGTTACACCTGGGAGCTTTAAATCAACGTCCCCCCAGTCGTAGGTCTTTCCATTTACCTTTAACATGTCCTACCTCCTATGATGCATATGGGTTGCTTTTGCCCACATCTACCTCAATGCTCCGGATAATCCCACGCTGTACATACCGCACAGCCAGATACAGCTTCTCTTCCTTCAGAATGGATTCTGCTGCATCATCAGGGAGCGTTACCTCAACACTGGAGATTTCCTTATCATTCACCATGGTATCAAGGGGTGCCTTGATGAACTCTACTTTTGCCTGAAGGTCTGCTGTCGGGTTCTCCAGGTCAATATCACTCTGGAGCTGGAGCAGTGCCTGCTTACGCGTTTCACGGATTATCTTATTTACTACCCTGGCATCTTCAGCATACTTGTAATCCGTCCCTTCCGGTCCCAGTGTCCTTGCATTGTTCACATAGTAGCCTTCCAGTCCGTCATACTGTCTGAAGGTCAGATAACCATTATCATCCAGCTCATCAATCACATCATCTGTAATTCCTTCCGGTAAAAGCTTCAGGAGCTTGTCCCCACTGACCGCCATGGTAGCGGTCTGACCGATTGACTGATTGACTGCTGTCCTTCCATACATACCACATACTACAGATGCAAGGTTCATATTCCTTGTGATTCCATCCATACCGATGTACATTGCCCTTGATGGTACGACCTGGATTTCAAAGTTCTTGACCTGCTTTCTGGCATTAATAAGACGCTTCACATAGTCTGCCATTGACTCCCCTGTATCAGGTTCAAAGGCCTCCAGTACAAACATCAATGGCTTATGATACTGGGTCTGCAGCGTAGACTGTAATGTAGAGATTGCTGCCCATGTGTCTGCATTGCTGCAGCCTACGACATGCACAAGTTCGGCTTCTGCCTTTACATTCTTCACCAGGTCAATCCCATTCAGGATATTCTCATTGGTAAGCTGTGGTGCTGTCGTTGACCATTTGTAGGTATCACCTACCTTAAAGGTCTTCTCCCCGTCAACTGTAAATGACAGTGTAATACCTGTATCCGGCAGCTCATAAGTGCCTCCAAGGGGTACTGTAAGCTCCTCAGAATAGGTATAACCACCATTGATGGAATACTTAAATGCTGCTGTATTTAAGACCCCCTGTCCGGTTATCACCACTACAATTTCAAAAGCATTATTGGGTTTTCCTGTTACGGATACTGAACCGGATTCTTCTGTTACACTCGGTTCAATGGCAGAAACTGTACCATCCCTTCCGGGTACGACCGGTATACAGATAATCTTGGATGCACCATTTTCTATGGAATCCATGACGGCATCCGTCAGCGGGCTTAACCCTAATTTGTTCTTTATATAATCCAGTTTCTTGCTGCTGGTTATGGTGATGGGTTCCAAAGACTGCACTGCACTTGCTCCAATTTTAATATGTACGCCTGTACCGTTCGAGTTTCCAAAACCCATCAGCCCATCCGATATTTTATGTACTACATCATTTAACATGTCTGCCTCCCGTTCCGGATAAGAAGCTGCTCACTGCTGCTTCATATTCTTTCTGTGTAATCTGTGTATCTTTCCTGATCCCTACCCTGACACAGGTACCGGAAAAAATATGTTCCTTTGTTCCCAGCTTCTGTTTCCATTCACCGGCCGCCTTCAATTCCCCGGCAGCTGCCGCTGTTTCCCTTTTAGCCATTATTGTTCTCCTTCTCTGTCACTACTTCGACTTCATTTGCCTTTGCATAACCAGTATCCTGATATACACCACCCCGGAATGTGATCTTGACCTGTACCGCACTCTTAGCTTTCAGGATCGTGTCCTCATCATCAAACCACTCTGCTTCAGTGGGCTCGATCGCAGTATAATTTCCATCAATGTAGATGCCGGTTGGAAGTTCCTGCAGAAGAATGTCATACAGCCTTTGGACCTTTTCAATATCATATTCCCCAATCACTACAGTAAAACTCACTTCCCGGTCATACTTTTTCCTGCGCTTCTTTTTGTCATTTTCTGTGATATATATTCGTTTCGATGGCGCTGTCTTAAGCCCATCATTTTCAAAAAGAACTCCCCCTACGCGGCTTTCATTGCACAGGGTCAAAAGTTTTCTCGATGTGAATATCTGCTTTTGTTTCAGTCCTGTCTTCAGCAGGCAGGCAACTAATGTGTCCCGACACTGTATATACATTTAATCCCCCTTCATCATCTCATCCAGGATGGATCTGATATCTTCATCATCTTCCTCTGAAATACCAAGGAATGGTCTTTCCGGAATATTTACAACAACCTTTTTCTTTGACACCCATTGTCCATTGATCTGGAACCTGAGCGCTTTCTTTTTCTTTGCCCTGATGACCCTGCCCTGTGCTCCGAACTGATGGGTAGCTGCATAAATCGTATTCGTACCAACTGCCATACCTGTTGCATCATATTCTGTATGAATGGAATTACGAAGATTAGCCCGGTGGATCAGTGTCTTACCACCCTTTTCTCTTGCCCTGATGGAGGTTTTCCACCTCTTGCCATCCGGTCCTGTGGATGTTTCAAATCGTCTCATGGTAGATTCACGGAGACCCTCGCCAATCGCAGCCATTGCCGCTTCTGTATCCACGTTTTCCAGCCTTGCTATTTCCTTTAGCAGTTCCTCATAATCCCCTGTTACTTCAACACGTATGCTGGACATCCTACCACCCCTTCATGGTTTCGCGGCTGAACAGCCGTTTACTGGAAGCCAGCCGGAAGCCTGCAGCTGAATTGATTTCCGGTGTGTAAGCACCTATCTCAATCTTGCCCTCAGCTACCAGCGTCAGGAATTTGATTGCTGCATTGTACCTGTTAAGATATGTCTTATCTCTGTCCTGTTCGTCAATACCGATTCTGGATACCAGGTTATATGCAGCAATATCTTTGCTGAATTTCTTCAGGACACCCGGCGGATTTTCAAATGGGAGCTTATACCGTTTTGACAGATATCCGTCTATTTCTGCATCAGCATCAGAAATGGCGCTTTCTGTGAGTTGGGTTATCTTCTGCTCCTTCTCTTCTGCTTTCTCATCATCCAGATACTCGCAGCCAAGGATGGCATTATACATGTCCTCCTTGACCAGCTCTTTCACATCATCTACTGTACAATATCCCATATTCCACCTCCCAGGTTATCAGCCTGCCACTTCTCCGGTTGAGCCATATGCTAACTGCCAGAAGCTGTATCCGGAATTGTATCTGCCATCTGCACCGTAAACATACTGATTCTTGTAGAACACGTTGCTGTCATTCTCATTCACATAAGATACGAACTTGGTCGGCTTACGAAGCTGGAAGATAACTGGCTTGATAGGTCTTGTCGTATCCAGCAGAAACCAGTTGTTCGGATGTTCTGAATTTACAATGTTGGCATCTACCAGCAGCTCTGCGCTGTTCTTCCATGGGTTAGTGGTTCCGTCAATGAAATCCGCTGTCAGGATATATCTGGCTGTTTCCTCCAGTGTCGGTGGTACAACTAGAAGACTCGGATGTACATTGATTGCTGTGCCTCTTTCGTTTCTGATGCTTGCCATTGCTGCCCTTGCTGCTGCATAGCTTGCTGCTGACAGCTTCGCCTGGCTCTTATTGCTGTAAGTTTCTTCACCGACCTTATGATCAGTTGCAAAAAATGTCTTGTCATCATAGCATTTCTCAGTAAAGCCCCTTGGCAGCATACCGATTGCCAGGATGTCCTGATGTTCTTTTGCTGACTGTCCCATCTGCTGCATCTGGATAGAGTAGATGCCCAGATTGTCATCCTCAATATCATCTCTTTCAACACCAATTGTCATTTCAAAGTGCTTATTGATGATGTTATAGGCTTTCTCAGACAGGTTCTTGACCTCTCTTTGTCCGATCCATTCCCTCATGGATGGGAAGTCTCCAAGCCATCCGTATGTATTGAGCTTGGATGAACTTGGAACAGTTGTGGCTACCTTGTCCTTATTGGTGGTAGTTGTCTCAAATGCCTTATTGAAGGCTGCTGAAAATGTGACTCTTAACCCCTGAAGGTTCTCGTTATTAATAAGCATGTTTTTATCCTCCTATGGCTGAATTAATACGGTTGCATATGCCCCATCTGCTTCAATGATCTTGCCGACCTTTGATGAGCTGACGGAACTGGTTGTTACGGTTTCAGTATCTTTGATATAAGCTGTCTTCATCAGGTCCGTTTCCTTGATGCCATCATTTTTGAAAACAAAGGCACCTGATTTGAATGATGCGGTCTCATCGCCATCACTTCCAAGACGGTTATCTGCATCGCTGGTAGCGATACCTACTACTGTCAGGTTCTCAGCTTTGGTTGCCTTGACCAGATAACCAGTACTGTTGAGTGCCACCATATCTGCCTTCCGGATCTGTTCACCAGCTGCAACAGGTGCATTCATATTAATACCTTCTACCTTCTGATTTCCTACTCTGTTCATCTGTACTACTCCTCCTTATCTGCGTACTTCTCAACATCTTCCTTCGATACCCCGGTTGCCTTAAGAACCAGCTCATTGACCTCCGTCTTTGCCTTTGGAGCATCGGTGATGTTCATCTTTTCTACTGGAACAACGGCCGGAGCTTTCTCAACAAAACTGTCAAAACCGCTTCTGTCCTTCAATGCGTACTCCTTAGCCCAGTCCTTCTGTGCTGCTGTGATCTTGCCGGCCTTAAGTGCCATCATGACCGCATCATCAGCTTCTCTCTGTCTGATACGCTCCAGTGTTTCCTTAATCTCCTGATCATGAGCCGTAGCTCCGGCTTTCAGTGCCATGATCTTGGTGGTTACATCTTCGGTCTTTGCCTCTGCCGGAAGCTCCAAAAGACCAAGGATGACGCTGTTAGCTACAACCTGCTTGTCATCCGGCTGCTTATCGCCCCCTGCATTCTGGTCCGGCTTCTTTAACCTCTCAACCAGTGCATTCATTACTGCCTCTTCCGGAGCATCAGCCGGAAGACCTAAAAGTTCTTTGATCTGCTGTAAATCCATTTTCTTACCTCCTGTGTCTGCTGTGTTTAATAAATTGTCTGTATCAAAATCAACGGAATTCACGATTGCGAACATCCTATTAATTGCAGGTATATTAGTCAGTGCCAGACTGTGCAGTACTACTGCCTTGGAATCACTCTTCCTTGTCAGGACAACCGGGCTGAGATATCTGTATTCCTTATTGTTCAGATATTCCCTTGCTTTTGGCGTCCATTCCACCTTGGCTACGATCGCCTCCGGAGTATAGACCAGATCCTTTACCCATCCGCCTGCAGGTGCCTGTACATCTTTGAGCGTCTGGTGCTCGTAATCGATCACTATATCAATGCCCCGTCTCTGCATTTCAGCCTTCATTGCCTGAAATGATTCCATATCAACTATGAAATCACCTTTTTCAGAGTTGACTTTTCCTACCGGAAGGATCTTCACCATGTCCGGGCATCCACTCATTTCATCATTTGTAAGAACCATTACACAATTCATCTCCTGGAATACCATCCATGTACCTCCTTAATATAGCGTGGAAACGCGTTATAACGCGTGGAAACGTATCTAAAAGTTTTTCCTGCTCCAATCCTCCACCTCTACCCTTTTAAATCGCTTAAAATCGATTTCAGATTTTCACTGAATTGGGACATATCCGGATGCCATGGAGTAGTCGCCGGGTTATTTGAAAACCCTTTATCTGGAAAAACAGGAACATTACCATACTGGGTCAGTGAAGTCGGTGGCGAATCGTAAACCTCCAGCCCTCTCTGCTTCACCTGGGCTTCTGTCAGAGATACTACTGTACATCTGCATCTGTACCCATTGGGTGGGAACCAGACATTCCATATCGGATCATCAGCTGCATATACCCTGCCTTCCATTGCCGCATGGGTTTCTCTTACATTTCCGTCCCCTGCAGTCTTATACTGCCAATATGGACGGTATTTTTTCGCTTTCTGCATCGTCTCATAATGCCCGGCATTGTAAGAGGACTGTACATTCGTCTCAAAGATCACATTTGCATGCCATGGGTTTACTGCTGCATATCCGTTTCTTTCAAGGAAGGTCTGCATATTCTCCAGAAAGGTTTCATAAGTAGTCCCATCCTCTACGGCATCCACCAGCTCTCTCAGGAACTGGTTAAGAATCTCTGCACTTGTATATCTGGCTACAGAAAAAGCTCTGTCCTTGGACTTCTTTTCAAGCTTCTTATACACATCCATGCTCACAGCTTCCTTGCTGCTTAAGAATTCTGCTGCACTTTTAAAGATAAAATCTTTACTGTCTCCATATTTCACTTCCATCAGGTGCTGCCCCTTCCTATCAGCTCAGATAGATATATTGCCTGTGACAGCATATCCTGCAGCTCAGGGCTATCCATCTGATCATACAGCTTCTTCAGTTCTTCCTTATCCTCAAGCTTATCTTTCAGCGTTTTAAGGTCTGATTCTTTGCAAAGTATTTTGAGAACAGGCTTGAACATTTTTTCAAAGACCGGACTACTCATCTGGGCAGCTTCCTGAACCATGCCATCCAGCTGTTCCTGCTCCTGACTGTAGGGAATCTCATTCTTCAGCTTCATTGGCTGCATCTGGAAGCTCTTGGGCTCCAGCACTGCTTCTCCCTCCTCTGGCTTCGGAATGGCGAATTTGTTATATACATGCTCCTCCGGTATCTTTAACCCCATATCCACCACAAGTGTTTTGTATATATCCACCGTCTGCTTCAGGTCTTCCGGATCCTTACAATCAAACTGAAATTCCGGACAGGATGTAGCAGCTCCAAAGTTGTACAGGACCAATGGTCTTACAATGCATTCTGTGATCGTCTCTGCAAGTGATTGTGCATCCGCCACTGTCAGGTCATGCCTGACATCTGCATGTACCTTACCCTGTGCATAGGAGCCTCCTCCGCTGTCAGCTGTAAGCGTCTGTCCTACGATTGCCTTGGATGTCTGTTCATCACAGTATCTGGCAAGCTTTTCATAAATATCTGCACTGGTTGTCTTGTTGCTTTCTATGAAATCTATGGAAGCACTGTCAGGAATGATGCCCGCTGCATCTGATCCCAGATTGATGATTGCTTCTGCCAGAGCATCTTTGTCTTCTTTGCTGGAAGCTGCGCTGTACTTCCCCAGTCGCAGCGGCATGCCGAAGATTTCACAGAATGCAACCCAGTCCTTCACATCATAGTTTTTGAAAAGGTACATCCATGCAACCACTCTGAGGATACCTGCCCTGCTCGGGTGTCCGCTTCGTGCCTTGTACCGGTGGACAACAAATTTATTCTCCGGTATGGAAATGCCCTGCGGATATTCCTGTGTGCATATCTTCATCTCATCTGTTACATAATCCCAAACCAGCTTCTTGGGATGGACCCATTCAATACCAGCTATCTCAAAGTTGCCCTGATCATCCACAGACCAGTCAATCTCTGATATGGATACTCCTTTACCGATTGCATCCAGGATATCCAGCATGACCTCCCGCAGTCTTGGTATCTTCTGGATCTTCTTTTCTACGAAATCTGCTACCTCCCGATCAGAATCAGAATTCCCTGCAGGCTGTATTGTCCAATCCAGTCCGGTCACAGCCAGCTTTCTTGTCTGCAGCTGACTGTAAATGTGGGCATCCTTTTCTTCAATCTCTTCAAAGAGCTCCATCTGACTCAGAACATTGCCTTCATCAGCTTCCCTGAATATCCTTGCCAGTCTTCTGGGATCCAGTCCGTTGGACGGATAGCTGGAATATTTATCATTGATATCTCCAACAGCCACAACCGCTGTGACCGGTCTTTTCTGACCTGTGTCAACATCCGGGTTAAACGGTCTGCCGTTGCCCTTTTTCTTCTTATTCTTAGCCATTACCATGCTCCTTTTCTGAATCGCGTGCGTCTCTTCAGAATGCTCTTATACTCTGTCTGTATTGCAATCTCCCTGACCTGCTGTGCCAGAGCTACAGCCATCTGCAGTCCGTCAGGAGCATCATCATTCTTGCCCATCGGAAACTCTGTAAGCTGTCTGAGCAGCTCCTTGTCCTTGTGCCGGAACTTCAGCCATTTGTTTTTGATGAATGGCTGCAGGCTCCTGATCCGGACTACCTTGTTCACACTGGACTGTATCTCCTCGATCGGTATGTACTCACCTGTCTCAAGTGCTTTGGCAGCCATTACGTTCTTGAAGAAATACTGGAACTGTACTGTCTCTACGCCGAACTTATAATATCCTTTGTTCAGGTCTCTCTTATACCGGCGGTGTGTCTCGATCACATCATCAATTATGACATCCGGCTTGCGTTTCTCTACAGAGGCACCGCATACGTACATATAACCTGTGTTCAGGTCAAGTGCCACATCAATGATGGATGAGGTGTCTGCCTTCTGGTTCTTTCCCAATGATGGGTCATTGGCTCCGACTATAACAAAGTTGGACTTGCTGAAATCCGGCAACGGTCCATCATCGTAAAAATCAAACCATTCTTCATTGAAATCTGCATTCTCAGGATCAATGGGATTGTTCTGCATTTCTGAGTTAAAAGCTGCTATCCCTTCTGTGATCCGCATCTTCATCAGCTCTACATATGACCATTTTTCCAGCCACAGTACTTGTGTACCCTCAAGCATTTCTGCCTCATGCGCTTTATAAAAGGTCTCTGCATTCTCCTTGTGCTTCTCATCAAAAAGGTTCGTATAAATAGCTTCCCATTGCTCCCACAGTTCCTTATTGTCTGCTTCTGAGATCAGTGCCTGATATGTCCTTGTCTCATATTCAGCGTTCTTCAGGACATTGGATAGCAGCGAATCATAGTGCAGGATTGTACCGATGTACATGATATCCGTATAGGTATCACCCGACTTGGAAACTGCCTTATAGAACCAGCTGCTGAGCTTCCTGCGTTGCTCCGGAGTCTGTACGTTCTCATCATTCTCAATATCATCCAGAACGATGAGGTCAGGTCTCCATGCCCTGTGTCTTCGTCCTCTGACCTTCTTGCCGGAGCCAAGGGCTTCCAGCTTCACATCAGACTGTGTGATCAGGACACTGCTTCTCCATGCCTTATCACCTCTCAGCTCCCCGAAATCCTGAATGATGTTATAGTTATCTTCCAGTTCCGTCTTGATATCATCCAGGAATCCTTCTGCCTGTTCTGATGAATCAGAAATGATCATGATATAATGCTTGTATTTATACAGGGTCGCATGCAGTGTATCCTTGAATGTAAAGTTCGTGGACTTGGCATGTCCTCTGGGTGCTGCTATAGCGCTGTGGCTGCCGTTCTTTTTATCTATTTCCTTATAATCCATATAAGGATCCAGCCCCTTCATGACACCCTTGCACCATGTATCATCCAGCTCCTCATGGAATGCCGGCGATTCCCTTTTGAAGAAGTGCTGCAGATATGCCCTGCCAAAATAGGACAGGTCAAAAGCCGCTAACTGCCTGCGCAGACCTTTCTCTCCAAATAACCTGGATGGATCCTGTCTGTACTGTCTCGCCAGTTCCATTCTTTTTGCATGGAATTTGTCATTTTTCCTGAGAACATACTTCATAAAAAGTTCATGCTGATACTTCTCATTATCCTTGATCTCCGTATCGTCCTCTTCTCCCAGGCGGTCAATCCAGTCATTAATATCTATCATTCTGCCATCATCCTTGCCCTTGCCTTCTCTAATACCTCTTTCATCTGTGCTGCAGACTGTTCATCCTGCTTTATAATGGACATAATGTCGGATTCCATCTCCTGCAGTGCCAGGTCTGCCTTCTTCTGCATATCCTGCCTTACCTTATCCTTATAGGTCTTTGTCCTTGCAAGCGATGCTACCAGGCGTCCTGCCTTATCAAGCGGCATCGTATCAAACTCTTCTTCCGCAGTTGCCAGTCTGTCGATCAAGCCGGCTGTCAGTATCTTCATTGCAGGCTCCGTAAAATCTGCATCCGGATTGTTCCGGATATAAGATACCAGTTTTTCCGTCTGGTCCTGTGCCTGCTTCAATCTGTTAAAAGCAGCCTCACTCTTCTTGGCATACCGGCACAGGGATGACCGTGATATGCTGTAACCATTTTCCTTAATGTACTTACAGATACTGTCATATGTGTTCCTGTAATCCCCCAGCATGCAGTCAACTTCCAGCTTCAGGTCAGCAGGAAGCTGCTCTACTGATGAGTTTGTCCTTGTCCTGTTCCTCTGCTTACCCATATCAGATCTCCACGCCGGGGTCAGTGATCGTACCTTCTGCCAGGTTGATGCCCTTATTGGTCAGCTTGATGATCGCATCATCTGCATACGAGGTATACGCCTTGATCTTCTTGTCTGCGAACTCCACATAGCCGCCATTTACCAGATAATCCACATATTTGCCAATGTCAGGACTCATTATCATGCCCTGTACGAATAGTGCATTGGAGATATGCTTGGTAATTGCGCTGTTATTGCTGCCCTTTACAAGGCACCTTACAATATATCCACGGATGGATTTATTCTGCTGGACTTCCTGCAATTCTCTCTCATTCAGTGCCATTGTTCTTTCTCCTGTCCCCATCTGTTACTATCAACAGAATCTTGTCTACTTTACTGTTTGTGTCCTTAATGTTCTCTTCCATACTGTTCATATAACGGAAGAAATCCTCCCGGAGGACAAATGTCGTAGCGAAATCACCCTTGATATCGTTCAGGTTCTGCCTAAGCTCCGTGATATCCGCATTGGTCTTATCCTCCAGCTTGTTGATTCTCTCATTTACCTTGTCATGGTTCTTCTGGATATCCTGCTGCAAGTCACTCTTTATCGCTTCAATCCTGGTACTGTTACCAGCTATCCCATTATTGATCTGGTTGAAAGAATGCTTTATCAGGAATACCAGGACCGCCCCGCATATACTGAGTACAGTTACCAGTGTTATAAACTGTTCCGTCCCCAGATAAATTGCCCCACTGTTCATACGCTATTTCCTTTCATCAGGACCGGGGACAAATCTCTTCCAGATAGAATACAGGGCTTCCCATCCATTTATGCTTAAATACCCAACGATAAAAGCAGCAAAGAAAGCACCGACCATATACCACCATACGAAAGCTGTATGTGATGCATTCAGATACAGCACCATCGCACATGCCACCACCACGACTGATATGATCAGTGCGGTCAGTTTAGTGGGGATCTTTTTGATGACCCATAAATCCTTTACCATTTCTGTTACGATCATTACGATTGCTGCCAAAATGCCGATAACAGAAAGAAAATCCAACGTGTACCCAAGTAATGTTACTGTCATGATATTGTCCTCCAATCCTTTTTTCACAAATCAGCCTTATCTCCACCACGTTCCAACCGCGCATCCATGACGTCCTGATATACGCACAGCTCTGTAAGCCTCCAGCCGCTTATTATATTTTTTTTACTGTCTTACCCTGACCTTTACGTATCAGGTCTTCTGTGGCTGCTCTTTCTTCCAGGGTGGTTGGAACAAAATAAGAGCATGACTTATGTCATGCTCTAAGGTTACTACAGTTCCTATTAAGTTTTTAGTGTAAGCATTTTAGGAATATAACTTCCGAAAAAACTACAGTTTTTCAAGGATTGCGACCATTGCTGAGTCTACAATTCCTGTCTGTTTCATCCCCAGTCTTCTCTGTACTTCCTTACATGCCGTATCACTGTCTGCTCCAAATAATCCGTCGATCTGTGTGCTGTCCGAAAGACCATTCTCATCCAGATATACACCGCATCTCCAGAAATTCCATTGCACCCATTTAATATCATCCCCGCGCTGCAGGTAACGCCCTTTTTTATAGAAGATCGTTCGCGCCGGTTTAGGATACGGATTATCAGATGCCGTTACTGTCCCGGTATTGGTCTGTACATTATCCAGTATATTCACTGTCTGCTTTTTCTGGATATCAAAATATCCTCTGTCCAGGTCAATGTATTTACTTGCCACACCGTATGTGCTTCCTTTGCCGCTGGATGTATGCTGCCATATGTATGGGAATCCATCTTTGCCCTTCTGTGCATAGATTCCCATCTCACTGGAATACCTGGCAAACCATAACGGATATGTCCTCACCAATGCAGGATCAAATTTGTTTTTTACATAGTCCTGGTTCGCATAGATACCAGCCTGATATCCTGCCTTCTCCAGTGTCTGCTGGAATGTCTTCACCAGGCTGCTCCTTTTGGTATTGGACATATATCCTGCTTTCCTGTCGGAATCATACTCTAGATCGCACCATACCCCGCAAGATATGTATTCCTTATATGGAGCAATCGTCTCAATGCAGGTCTGTGCATTCTTCTCTGCATCCTGAGTGTTGCTTGCATAAATAAACCAGTACACACCTACACATATCCCTGCCGCCAATGCCCCTGCAATATAGCTTACAAAATACTTGTCCACCTTAGTCCCATAGCCGGCACGGATAATGATGAACCGGATGCCTGCCTTATACATCTTTGCAAAATCTACATTCCCCTGCCAGTAGGAGATATCGCATCCTCTTATCACTTTCGTGTTATTCATTGTCATTACAGTACTCATGATCCGAATTCCCCCCATTCCTTTCTTCTGGCTGTGATCTCCTGTGCATTCTCCTGTTTAAATGCCTCCAGTTCATCCAGTTCCATGTCTGCGAAATTCGCAATGTCTTCATCGCCCATCCCGGCGGCTACTGCCTTTATCACTTCACACTTCGTATCCCTGTCCATAATTTCATCCCTCCTTAAATCACATCTACATCTGCCTCTTTACCAAATGTAAAAAGGTCCATCTGCCCGCCCTGGGGCAGTCCCTTAATGATATTCAGTATCTGGGGCAGGGTAAGGTTATACCTTGCCGCCAGCTCCTTGGCATTGTAGCCATTGTATTCCTTCCTGATCCTCCGGTTACGTGCCGGTGCCAGTATGCTCTCGACCTTAGGGAAATACAGCTCATCCCCTTTGGCATAATCAGACAGCCTTATGTAATTCTCCACGCCGACTATCTCTACGATCGCCCTGTATCGGTCCGGGATATCCGGAAGTTTTGTATCTGCAATCAGTTCCTTAATCAATTCCGGACTCATACCGTCAGCCTCCTAATACTTAATACATGCATCCAGTGAAATCCACGTTCCTGCCGGATACGCTACCCTGCCATAACCATTCTTTACTTCCAGGATATCAAACAACCTGGTCCCTTCCTGGTCTGCAATCCCGAACAGGTTACTGTTGTCAATCCTGAACTCCGGGCTTGTCCTGAGCGCTACTTTCTTATCCTTGATTTGTACCCTGAACTGTACTTTCTCCTGTTCCGGCTGTGTCTCTGGTTCTGATGCCTGCTTCGGTTCAGGCTGTGTCTCTGGTTCAGGAATCTGCTCCGATTCCGACTGGATCCCTGATTCAGGAGCTGTCTCCGGTTCTGACTGAACTTCCTGTTCTTTAAGTTCCTTTGTTTCCTCTGTTTCTTTCTTCTTAGGCATTTCTATTCCTCCTCCACATCACTTGCATCTATTGTTATCTTGGTACTTACCTCTACAATCATGCACTTACGGATCTCTTCGATCTGTGCATCCAGTCCCTCATCAGGAAGGAATATCCTGATCAGTTCCCCATTTTTAATTCTGTATATATACAGAAGTTCTTCCTCATAGGTACCCTTGCCGAACATGGACTCCAGCAGCTTCCTGTCCTTTGCATATTCGCCCGATAATTTTCTAAGCAGCACTTTCTTCTGTTTCGCATCTATCTCATGCGGGAATAATCCGGGATCTGACAGATACTCGTCCAATGTCATTTCAAAGGAATACTCACCTTTGAATATTGCTTTAAGAGCCTGCTCCAGCTTCTTGTCGTACTCATATTTGACCGTAGGTGTCACCTTGACGAATTTCTCATACACGCCCTCAGGGAGCAGCCCCTTCAGCCTCAGGTCATCCCCGATGGTCAGTGTCTCCGCATCAGTCACGGCGCAGCTTCCATTATTTCCATAATATTTGACAAATCTGGTATTAGTATTGTCCATGAAGACTGCTCCCCGTCCCATGATCTCATTCTTATATTCTGTCACCTCTTTTACCAGCTGCAGCCGCTCACTATCCTTCCTGATCAGCTCCGTCACCAGCTGGCTGTTGCTCATCTCCGTCAGTTCCATCTGTAGGCTCCTCCTTTCCCATCAGCTTCCACCAACAGGGCAGACACATCCTGACTCCCCTGCGTATTGCCACATTCTCCGTACCTTTGCAGAACACACATCTTGGTTCACATTTTGATAACAAAATGTCTCCGTTCTTCTGCACCTGGATCTCCATTGCATCCCTGTGTGAGATGCCAAGGCTTGCCCGGATCTTAGCCGGGATGGTAATGCTGCCATTACCCTGCACAATCTTATACATATAAGCTCCTCCTTCCTTAATGTGAATGTGCTGAATGTGGCACAAGCACTCTGTCAGCTAAGTGCCTGTGCATTATAAAAGAGTTGAGGGGGTTGTGGCTTGCGCCACATTCAACACATTATATGGGGTCTTATAATGGTAAGCACAGTCTCCATATGCCCCATAATTTATTTTAGGAGCAGCCGCTCCAGCTCATCGAAATCATAATCCTGCTTCTCTTTCATCCCAAAGGAATTCTTAGGTTTTACACATGACTGCTTTCTCTTCTGCAGGTTCCTCATGATCCCAATGGTATAGGTTTCCTTATATTCAGGATACCTGTTAATATGTATCTGCAGTGCTTCCTTCACAATGTCCTCATCATAAGCCTTCCACTGCGCCTCGATCCGCTCTTTCACAGACTGGCTTATCTTCCCGGACTTCCTTGTCCGGCTTATTACCTTCCAGTAATTCTCCCTTAACTCATCCATCTATACTCACCTTAAATCTCAGTTTAGTTTAAATCCTCATTTTTTCTGTTTAATATTTCTTTACATTTAGAACAACTAACAACATCTAATGTTCTCCATATAATATTATGTTTTTCTTGTGGTCTATCTTTGTTTACATATCCGTATTCCCACTTTGCGCCACATAAACATTTCGTTCCATTTTTTGTAATGTGAATTATTCCATCCAATTTAGCGCATGGTAGATCACCATAATATTTAGCCATATATTTCACCTAAATTCTTATTTAAGCTCAGTAAATTCCTGCTTTTTTCTGTCTACAATGCAAACAGCTCCATCTTTTGTTGTTATCGTCATATACTTTGTTGTATTAGAAAGGTCTACAACTAACTTACCATCTACTACAGTAATTACTGCAAATACTTCATATCCTGTACTCATAATTTCCTCCAATTCTTACATGTTTTACACTTTTCAATATTCATCTGCTTATCTCCTCAATTCTTCAATTTTCTTTGCTCTATACTGAAATGTTCCTATAGCCATTCCACACATTTCAGCAGCTTTAGTAAGTGTAATATTCCCATTTCTCCATTCCGCATAAGCGTTATGAAAGTTATCCGGAAGCGGAGCTGCAGGTCTTCCAAACTTCACTCCCCTTGCTTTTGCAGCAGCTATACCTTCTGCTTGTCTCTGTTTTATATTGACTCTTTCTTGTTCTGCGACAAATGCAAGAATCTGCAGAACCAAATCAGCTATGAACTTCCCCATCAAGTTTTTATCCTGGCGGGTATCAAGTAACGGCATATCAATCACAACAATATCAACATTTTTCTCTTTAGTAAGATATTCCCATTGTTTCTTGATTTCATCATAATTTCTACCAAGCCTATCCATACTTTTGATGAATAAACAGTCCCCAGAATGCATCTTGCGTACCACTTTTTTGTATCCCGGTCTATCAAAATTCTTACCGGACATTTTATCCATATATATATTAGCTTCAGCTATACCTTGTTCTTTCAATGCTACACGCTGTCTTTCTTCATTCTGGTCTGTTGATGAAACCCTGATATATCCATATTCTTCCAATCAGATATTCACCTTCTTCTTGTTAAATCCTTACTCCGTTAGTCCACCGAGACTTTCCTTTAATTCTTTGTAATAATTGATTTGTTCAATGCAATGATTGTCCAATATATCAATCATTTCCTTCTTGGCATCTTCTGGTGTTTCTGCTTCCATTGACTCCATATGACCATCAATTACTGACTGCCAACCTATCTCTTTGCCACAATAAACAATGCTGCCTATTGTAACACTGCCATAATAAGCGACTATATCAATTTGTCTTTCCCAGTCGTCTTGTTCTGGATTAACTTCTTTCCATTCCATCTTCCAATGGTACCCCCTTTGTATAATTTGACAAACATCAACTGAAAGTGCTTCTGATATTTTTGCTAATAATTTTAAAGAGGGCTGTGCTTTTCCTGATATAATCCTACTAATACATGATTTTGTAACGCCACATTGTTTTGAAAGCCACACTTGTGTTTTATGCTGCTCATACAATATATTTTTTATATTATTTCCAATCATAAACACCCTCCTTTTTGTTGTTGAAAAAATAACTAGATCACTTATTTTTGATATAATTGCCGACTCTCTTGCAGCTCCTCAATCAGCATCTGAACACTCGGAAGAATTACCTCATCCAAATGGTTCAGAGAATCCCTAAGCGTATCATTACATTCAATATCTGCATCCGTGTTCTGAGCAAGCAATGTATTATATTCATCCATAAAGGCATTAAACTCTATCAGGGAATCATTCAGCTTATCATATGAATCCATCATTTGCTGGGTTCTACATACCCATGTTCCTAAAGTCAGGAAAATCATAATCCCAAATAATATATGTTTCTTTCTCCCGACAGCACTCTTCCTGCTGTCGGGTTTTGAACGTGGTGACTGCCTGTCATCCTCGCCCCATCTCTCACTCCTGGTATCCCTATCCATCTCTCTGCCTACAGCTATGTACATGACTGCTGATACTATTGCGGCAATCAACGCCATAACTGATTCTAATACCCATCTCATACTTCTCCAGCTCCTTCCTCTATTCTGGCAACGACTGTATCCGGGGCGACTGCATAGGTCCTGTACAGCGGAGGCTGTATGCTCTCATCACGTGTTACAATATACCTGTCTCCTCTGTTCTCCCAGTACCAGCCGCTTACAGTCTCACCTGTATTAATGCTCTTACCGTAAAAAGTCACTCTGTCCTTACTTACTTCCAACTCTGCCTATCCTCTCTTTCCCAGGAAGTGAACCGCATACCGAAGCATACGGTTTTTCCCGAAAATATTTCAGGGCTTCCGGCTGTCCGTTCTTAGACATGTTGAAATAGAAGCCATTCCTGTCCGACTGAATAATATGTCTTCTTTGAGTTGAATCACTATCCCTGTTGACCATCCGTATCACCTTCCGCTTCCTGATGCTCCAGCATCTTCTTAAGTCCTTCGATCAGGGCGGCACACTGCTCATGATTCAGCCATTCAATAGTTTCCGTCCCGACCATCTTCTTTGCAAATCCCCGGATTCTCTTATCATTCCAGCCCAGATCTTTCATCAGCATATACATCTTCCTGCGCTGGCGCTCCGTTGCTCTGTTTCCATTACGTGTAAAATTCCGTGCACTCTTCTTACCTGATGCACTGTCTTTCATATCCTGAAGCTTCGTGGTAAGCTCCAGCAGCTCCCTTGATGTCAATTCCTTCAGGCTGTCCTTGCCTGTCATCCCGCCTACCAAAAGATGCAGCTCTTCATCCGTCATGCCAAGCTGCGGGCTCTTTGCAATGGCATATATCGCACCAAATTTATTCGACATAAGCCGGTTCCCTCCTGCTCAGCATACACATTACCTTCAGTTCCTTCTCTGTATATACATTGACATTCACGATGTCAGAAGCACGAAGCATCCTGTCCACTGCTTCCCTGATCGCTTCCGCCTTCTCAGACTGTTCAGATCCATTAACCTCAATAATTACTCTCTTCATACGCCATTCCTCCTACAGAATCATCATTCCGGAAGCTTCCTTCAGGACATCATATGTAATCACATTTTTGTCAGAAGTTCTGAGAATACGGATTACGTTATTCAGTGTTCTGTCCAGCAGACGGAAGCATCCCGTGTTACGGTTGCAGGCTCTCTGATACAGCTCTTCCAGAGCTTCCGGCTCCACATCGTAACCGTTGAAATACCGTTCCACTTCCTTGCGGTTCAGCCCCTGGAGCTTATAGATCAGCCCCATGCGGTTGGCGAAACGTTCATCATATGCTTTAAGGCTTGCTTCCAGTGCCGGCTCTCCGGCGAGTACCACGCCCACGCCGGAACCGTCAGCAATGTTACGGATAAGCTCGATCTTCTTGATCGTATACTTGCTCAGCAGCTTGTCTGCCTCATCCATGATAAGCAGATATCCCTTATTTGTCGTAAAGAAAGAGCATACACGCCCCATCCGTTCATCAATGCTGCCCGAACCCTTGGGAAGCCCTATCGCCTGTTCAATCCTGCGGATGATATCCTTGCAGTTCATCGTCTCATTACACTCTATATGTATTACCTTTGGGAGCTTGGCATAGTTCCTGAGTGTGTAAGTCTTACCATATCCGGATCTGCCGACCACGATACCCAGGTCACTGGTCTCCTGACACAGACTGCACAGACCAGTAATGCCGATGTAATCCGCTGATTCAAAATTATCACGCTTTCTGATTGGTCCTCCTGTGACTGTACCGGATGTCTCTGTTCCATCTGCTCCGGCTGCATATACAGCAGCCTCTCCATTCTCATTCAGCCAGCTCTCACAGAACCCTTCAAACTCCCTGATCTTACGTGCAGCCATGCTGTTGGGCTTACCGTTCAGGTAATTGCTCACTGCTGTCCTGCTGGCTCCATAAAGGTTGGCAAATTCTGCCTTGGTCATGCCTACCTCATCCAGCTTGGCATTGATCCTATCTGCTATAGTTACTCTGCTGCTCAACATCTCTGACATAATAATTCTCCCTTCTCAACTCTTATTCTTCTCCGATTGCCTTGATCTTCCTTAATGCCTTGGCGGCTGCCATGCTCAGGACCTTGGATTCCTGTCTTGGCTTCTCTGCCGGCTTCCTGAAGATATCATTCTCCCTGTATGTCCTGTCATCCGGCATGGATACCACACGCGCCTTAGGTGTATTCTGATTCTTTCCAAGCATCAGAGGTATTCCTCCCGTTACCGGATCGAATCCGATCAGTTCATCATTCAGCTCTGTAAATGGTCTGTTCGCTTCTTCCAGTTTCTCCCTGTCGTGCTTAAGCTGCTGCTTCTGCATTCTGATATGCTTCTCCAGTGCTTCCTGCTTTACCTGAGGAGCTATCAGAAGAAGTTCCTGGCATTGTGCCTCACAGATAAGCTTATGCTTATCATTAAATACATAGATGCTTGTGATATCCTCCGGATCATATTTCACGTTGACATACCTGTCTATGTAATTAGCAAGCTCAACACAGCGGTAATAATTGCCAAACATACGGATTCCCGTACCATAGACACGGACCTGCTTGCTCTCCATCATCAGCATGGTTGCCTGCGCTTTCGGTGGAACCGGCTTGAAGTATCTGTCGCCGTTCTGGAACAGTGACATAGGCGTCTTATATTCCTCTTCCAGCTTCTTTAATTCTGAATGCACATGGTTCATGTACTTCTCTTCCAGCCATTGGCTCCAAAGTGCAAAGAACTCATCCATGGTAAGGAGCTGGTCATTCTCCAGCATCTTCTTGATGTTCTTGTCTATCTTGGCAATGGTCTTGGAACCCGTAAGTGTTCCTGTATAAGATGTCATCCACTTCGTGAAGCGGCTGCACACCCCTCCGAAGAATCTCTCGATCTGTCCCTTGCTCCATGGTTCATACGGCATTGCCCTATGGTCATCAACGATTCCGATAGATTTATAGAATCCTCTTGACTTGTCATCAAACTCAAGGTCAAAGCATCCTTTTCCATCAATAAGGCTCCTTCGATCTCCGCCCCTGTCGTTACGCTTACGTCCCGTCATGGTCTCCGCTGTATAATCCTTACCATTATCAATGTACAGATACTTCGGTACGCCACCGACATCTGAATATATCAGCTTCAGCAGGCTCTGCTTCAGTATTTTACTGTTAGCATCCTTGCATATGACATCTCCCATGATTGCCCGGCTCCTTGTGTCGATCCATGCAACGAGCTTCGGCTTGATGGCAGATATCTTGCCATTCGGATTCTTATAGGCAACCCAGCAGTCAAAGGTATGCTCATCACCCTGTACAATCTCCATTACCTGCAGTGCTGTCGTATCACGTACACCCTTGAGCATCCTGCGGTTCTTATAATCCCTTATTCCATAGGAAGCAAGACACCACGCATTGTACATGTCCTCATCATTCATAAGGTAGTTGATATAACGTGCTACTGACTGATAACTTGGTATCTTCTCCCATTTGTTCAGCCTTGCCATCTCCTGAAGCTTGTCGTAAAGCATTTCCCTTGTACCACGGTTCGTAGCAAAGTCCTTATTGAACCATATGTTCTTAATTAGCTGCTTTACCTCCGGTGTGAAGCTTGGAAATTCATCCGTAGGCTTTGGCTTCCTGCAAAGGCACAGCACCTTGAAATAGCCATAGTTCTTTCCGTCTTCCTTGCCTTTTCTGATTGCCCATGCACTGGCTTCCACATAACTCTTCATGTAGCGGTACAGTGTACGCTGTCCCTTGCCAAGATACTTCTGGGCAAATTCTTCCGCATATCTGCTCCGGTTGTTCTCATCATAGTCAAGGAACTGCCTGATAATGTTTCCAAGCTCCACAGCCTTATAGTACTGCTCCTCGAAGTTCTCCATGTACCACTCCGGATCAGTTCCGACATACCATGGCTCTTCCTTCGGTGGTTCATCTGCAGGCTTCGTTGTCATCTCCTGCATGTGGCGGTAAGACTCTTGTGCTTTACGACTTAATGAACTCACTAAGATAAGTACGCGTTCCTTTCCACCTATTTCTGATGTTTCATTTTTAATTAAATACTTCTTATCCTTACGTTCTAACCTTTTAGCAAATGTCTTATATTGTACTTCTTCCAAACGTGCTGCTTCATCCAGCGTTACATATTCTTCCATATGTATCTCCTTCCTTAAGCTGCATCAAGCTTCAATATCTCCATGATTTTTCTACGGTACTTGATACCGGAACGCTTTCCTGTACAGATCTGGCTCATATATTGCGGCTTAATATTCAACAGTTCGGCCAGCTCCCTGCTGGTCATTCCTACAGCCAGAAGTCTGCTCTTTACTCTTTTTCCAAATGCTTTATTTGCTTCAACGTCTGCCGTCATTCTTTCATCACTCCCCACTTTTTTCTTGTCATTGTTGTTCATGTGTGATATGATACTGATGACTAATACATTCGTGAGGTCATTGACCTCGCCCTAGGCTGCCGTTGCTCCGGCAGCTTTTTTGTTACTGCTGGCTCCGATTATGGAGCCAGCCAGGCAGATGTCATTATCTGCCATTTATGTTATAATCTCCTTAAATCAGTTGACCGCTGATAAAATTTAAGGAGGTACAACCTATGAAAAACGATTATTTTAAAACGATTGATGAGCTTAGTAAAATCTGTAAAACGGTTTCTTCCGTACAAAATCTAAGCTTCCTGCAACAGTATGCCAGCCTGTTAGAGCCTGTTACAAAATCCATTGATATTGCTTCTCTTTCTCAACAGCTAACGTCTGTCTCGACCCTGTTCTCTGATACAGCATCCATACAAGACATGATTAGTGCATCCAAAAGTTTGGTGGATGTGCTTCCTCATCTGGATGGTATCACTTCATCCGTTAACCTAAAGGGTGCTTTCTCTAAAGAAGAAGTCCAGTCTCTTATGGACGGCATTACTTTTCAGAACGAACATGTCAAAATAAACTCTTCTGCTACTCATACGCTTGAATCAGTTCCTGACTCTGTTCCACTGGAAGATAATAAACAACTTCAGCAGACTGTTGATTCCAGTCAGAATACTGAAAATGTTGCAGTATCGTTCCGTAATGATTCCGTAGTTGTTTTGAAAAATAAAGATTTTGTCAATGTGTATGGCAAACCGTTAGCCCAGTGGTTCTTATCAAACTTTATGTCTCTCTTAATCGGCATAGCATCATCAAACTTGACATCTGATGCACCAATGGTTATTTCCGCTATCGAGACCGCCTCTGTCAATATCTGTGAACAGTTAGATGAATGCTGTGATAAGATAATCGACTCTATAAACCAAATCCATATCGAGCATATGGAAGCAGCTAATCTGCAGAATCACTATCTGAAGATAATTGCTGAGAATACTTCAAAGTCTCCTGAAGATCCTGTATCTCAGAACGAAGATCTTGTATCTCCACCTGAAGATTCGTCATATTAGCATATGCAATTTCCCAGTATTTCTTTTCAGTATCTGCAATACTGCCATAAGCCTCCAGAGCCTCGTTGCATATTTTTTCATAGTTCTTGCTGAATTTTTCAAGAGAACTGTTCAGCTCATTTATCGATTTCTGATTCGCTATGTCATTATGTGATGTGAAATACTTTGGAGTTACTATAATAACCACCATACCAGCAACTGTTCCTACTGCTAACAACCCTTTAAGTATTTTCTCCATCCTGTTTTGCTTTGTGACAGCAGTCTCCATATTATGACTGCTGTCATCTCTCTTCTTAAACATTGCTCACTTTCTCCTCCCGTTCTACTGAATATCTTCTATTGCTTCTATTTCTTTATCTGTAATTCCAAGTACTACTTTCATTCTCATCGTTCCTTTCTGTGCTTTTATTCCTTTCCCTACCTATTTGTGGAGAACCCACTGAAATTTTTATCAAGAGATTTTAACGGATAATTGATTATTATCTGTTGATGTGTTAAGTTGTTTATGGTAGATATTCGATAGTTATTAAATTGCTATTCGATTTATCTATCTTGTTTACATTATATATTCGGTTTTCCAAATTGTCAATTTGTTTATCCGAATTATTGTGTATTTCTTTTTGTGATTGGAGTATTTAATTATGATGATAAATGAACGTATCTTTCACTTATTGGATAAGCAAAACAAAACTGCAAAGGATTTAGGTAAATTTATAGGCGTAAATGCAAGTAGTATAAGCGCATGGAAAAACGAAGGTAGTTTCCCATCTTCCAAATATATAATTGGAATTTCCGAATTTTTTAATGTTTCTATTGAATACCTATTTACAGGTATTGAGGATCCAAACCATATCTCGTTATCTGAAAGTCAGCAAGAACTTATTGATACGTACGACCAACTAGATCGTCGTGGACAACATCGAGTACACACAATAATATATGAAGAATTAGATCGAATTGAATCACAGATCAATAAAGCATCTACCGATTCTCAAGGATCATACTTATACAGTAGCCGACACGAAGAACCTACCTGTATTGTTTGTGAAGATACACATGACTATGGCACAAACCATACTCACTCAATATCAGTCCTTGGTTATGTAGCTGCCGGAGAACCGATTTTAAGTTATGAAAACAATATAAATACTATTGTTCCTGAAAATCCAAAAGCTTCCTACGCTCTTATTGCCAAAGGAAACAGTATGGAGCCAATCATCATGGATGGGGAAGTAATAGAAGTTATCTCCCAGAAAGAATTGGAGAACGGAGAGATTGGAATTATCAAAGTTGATAACGCTGTTACATGCAAATGTTTTTATTCGTTAGACTGTGACTATGAATTGAAATCTCTGAATCCTAATAATGATCCAATCATCATCGAAAAGGATCATCGTTCAAATGTTCAAATTGTAGGTAAAGTTGCTTTGACTATTCATCAACAAGAAAGGTATAATTCTCTCTATAAAAAAGTAAAATAATAAGGGACAAATTGCGGTAACATAATCGCTTTATTTTTTGCTTTCAAATGATTTATTAATATATCTTTTGTTAATCATTTTGTACCAATTTTGTCGAATTGACCACACATTAAAAAATATCAATTAAAATACTCTTAAACCCTTTAAAATAGGGCAATGGGACATCATTTTTTATAAGTGTAAAAATGTCGAATTGCTTTTTATCACATTTTGGTGTTTAAACGCGTGCAAACGCGTTGGCGTTAAATTGCGTTAGGTTCAGTATTCATGCATGTTTCAGGGTTTTTCTTAACGCGTTCTAACGCGCGTTACTAACGTTCAAAACTTGTCAATTTGTTCAAAAAAGGTCTTACACCCAAGAAACCGCGTATTTACGCCATTTTTTAAGTGTAAGACCTTTTTTCAATTTTTCTCGGTTGATTTTTTTTATTAATCACACCTGTTATTTTGTTCTCGTTTTTTTTGACAATGACGCTTAATTTTCATGTAACAAAAACCGCCATATCCCCAGTGTTTCCGCGGTGTTCCATCATTTCCCGCCTAGTCTTTTTTGTTCTCATTTTATTAGGTCCTCATTGACAGATATTCTGAGAAACTACACTCATTTAAAATACTGATTCAGATAATACTCCGGTGAAATGGCAAAAATCACATACTCCATTGTCTTTTTTCTGCCAAATACATGATGATACCGCAGCAATGCTCCCCACATCCGTCTGCTGAATACACCATACAATCTGCTGCTCTCCACACCATATCTGGTGCGCATCAGATAATACCAGATCTCTATATTCCAGAAATATGCCCTCTTAAAGGCTCTCAAAAGCTCCGGCTCCTGCAGCTGTCTGCATAATGCAATGCGATTCTGATACACCTGCAATACTTCCAGATGCCTCATTGCAGTCTCTGCACTCTGCATGATACTCCCCTGTCTCTGCCGGTACAGATACACAACTTCCTCTATCCATTCCACATGCCCGCATTCCAGCAGCAATGGCATAATCACATATTCATCCTCATGCAGCCTCCCCTCTGGGAAGAAATGTCTGCACATGATCTCTCTTCGGATTAGCTTGTTCCATGCTACTACCACCGTGGTCGCATAATGGCATTCTCCTACACTTGTCAGCGCCCAAAGCAGCTGCCTCCTGTTCATGCAGCCCTGCCTGGGTGGCTGTCCCAATTCCTTGACAATGATATTGCCCTGTTCCTCCACTTCACGGTAATCTGCGATTACCATATCTGCATTGGTTTCCTCGGCTTTCTCATACAGCCTGCACAGATAATCCTCTGTTATATAATCGTCTGCATCTACAAAGCAGACATACATTCCCTTCGCCTGTTCCAGCCCAGCATTTCTGGCAGAAGACAGCCCTCCATTTTCCTTATGTATCAGCCTGAACCGGCTGTAGCGGTCTGCATATTCCTGTGCAATCCTGCCTGACCGGTCTGTCGAGCCATCATCCACCATCAGCACTTCATATGCAGAGAAGCTTTGCCTTGCAACAGATTGCAGACATTCTCTGATATATCGTTCTACATTATATATGGGAATGATTACAGATATTCTGACATCCATGTCGTTTTCTCCTTATAAAAAGAGGGTATCTGCCTATCATACATAAGCAAGATACCCCTTTTATCTTATACCGCTCCCCGTCTGAACAATACTGTAACTACTGTCATGAACAGAATCTTAATATCAAGTCCCACTGACCAGTTATCAATATATTCCAGATCAAGCTTCACAACTTCATCAAAATCAGTAATACTGCTTCGTCCACTAACCTGCCACATCCCCGTAAGGCCCGGTGTCATGCTCAATCTTCTCTTATAGTGAAGATTGTACTGATTGAACTCATCTACTGTCGGTGGTCTGGTCCCCACCAGACTCATCTGACCGATTAATATATTATAGAACTGTGGTAATTCATCAATGCTTGTTTTACGAATGAACTTACCGACTTTCGTAATACGCGGATCATCATCCATCTTGAACATCAGACCACTCATCTGATTCTTCTCCATCAGTTCCTTCTTACGCTCTTCCGCATCAATATACATGGAACGGAACTTGTAAATCTTAAATCTACGACCATTCCTGCCGACACGCTCCTGTGCAAAGAAGATTGGTCCCGGTGACTCTATCCTGATTGCCAGTGCAACGAAAGGTGTGATTACTGCTGTAATAATCAATCCTACCAGGGAACCGACGATGTCGATAGCTCTCTTCACCAGAGCCTGTCTGAAATCAATCGTTGTCTTGGTGTAGGATACCACCGGACGATTACCGAAGGTCTCAATGCTTCGCTCCACGCCATCAATGGAGAAAGTATGGATGCAACAGTTACAGGTAACACCCATCTGCTCCAGATCAGCTACCAGCTGCTTTATCTTCTCTGAAGGATAATCCGGTAAGTCAATCAATACTTCATCCACTGCCATTTTACCTGCTGCCTCATACAGATTCTCCGCATTGGCAACTACAGGCACACCATTCATATCATAACCAAGCTTGACGGCATCCATAACAGCAGCGGCAATCAGGTCACAATCCCAGGGCATGTTGATCTTAAGCTGCTCCATCAGAGTCGTACCTCGCTCTGAAGAAGTCACGATCAATACCTTGGTAGATGCGCCGCTCTTTCTGTAATATGCCAACATCCACTTCTTATATAATGTATGCACCGTATAGGTAATCACAACATCAAGCACTGCAAATACTGCAAATACCATACGGGACATTGTATACGTATTATGAAGGAAGAACATGATCACAAGTGCTGTAATCATGACTGTCACAGTACATTTTACTACCGCAACAAATTCTTTATACTTGCCACGTCTGAAGAAATCCCTGTTTCCATCTACCAGAATATTATACAAACAGCAACACAATAGGGATAATACACATCCCAATAATGAACTTCTTCTGTCCAGAGGGCCATTTACATCATATACCTGACGTAAAAAAGCTGACAGTCCAAATGCAACGCCGGTACATAACAGGTCTATAAAAATCAGACTGTAGACCTCGATCACACGGCTCTTCTTCCCTGCTTCCTTCATCTCACTACCTCCACTTATATCTCTTCAATAACGATATACCATGCAGCGCTCCCCCTACGTTACATAATATAAAGTGATTATACCGAATCCTACATACAAAATCAATCGGACAAATGCCCATCTTTTGCGGGATATCCGGTGTTATGTTGTGTAATTTTATCCCTTTTTACAAGTTTCTATCACACACTGGTGAACCTTGTCTTTTTTATCATAATTGATGCCCACCAGTAAGATATTCCCTGTGTATTGCTTCAGGGACTGCGGATAGTCATTCTGTTTAATCTGCTGTAATGCAGTTTCTGCTTTTCTGTTCCATTTCAGCTCTACGATAAATGCCGGATAATCCGCTACATACTCCATCTTTGGCAAGAATACAAAATCAGCAAATCCTCGTCCTGTCGGCAGCTCTCTAATTGGCTTGTAATAATATTTCATAGAACTCAGATATGCAATCGTCAGTACACTACTTAACGAATTCTCATTATTATACTGAATAGAAGATGCATATTCTGTATGGATTTTTTCTATCTCTTTTGCAACAGTCTCTTCATCCTCATCCAGTGTCGCTTCCAGAAGCTCTTCTGATTCCCTTTGGAATGCTATAAATTCATTCCATTTATTCTCTTCCACTGCTGCAACAAATTCCTTACGTATCTCTTCATTCGGAATGTATGTTGTCTGTCTCTCCTGATTATATGCCAGATATCCAAGGTGAATCAGCAATGTCAGCACATCATCCTTATTCTGGAAAGTAACCATATCATTCTGAAAAGAAGATGTCTTTACCTCCATTTCATCCCCCGAGATCATTGTCAATATCGCAGTCTTGAGCCCATCAAAATTCATATCTATATATTGACGTATGGATTCGTAGGTTCCTGTCTGCGACCAATAGCTTTGGAAATTGCCTCTCAGCATGACGCTCACAACAGCCTTGGGATTATAAATATGCTGTCCTGACAGGAAATAACCATCATACCAGTTCTTTACCTTCGTATAATCCTGCTGATACCGTTGGCACAAGCTCTGTACTTCCGCTTCCGTGAATCCTATATATGGCGCCAGTTCACCCGCATCAAGCATTGTGAATTCATCAAAATTATTCAGGGCAGACTGTGTTTTCAACTTCTTAATAGGCAGTATTCCTGTCAAATATGCCAATCCCATATATTTAGTAGGCTCCGTTCCCTTGAACATTGCACGCAGGAAATTAATATATTCTTCCTGTACCTTTTCATTCGTGGCAGCATCTCGTATTAATACATCCCACTCATCAATAATCACAATAAATTTCTTTCCTGTTGCATTGTGGATCAATGACAGTGCTTCCGGCAGTGAATTCATTTCTTTGGGCAGTTTACCAGGATAGTAGTCCCTTAATTCTCCTATGGTCTGCTCCGTAATATACGAAACAATATTTTCCTCTCCACAAGCCGGTTCCATACACCACTGAATATCCAGATGAATCACATCATACCGATTCAGATTGCCATCAAAAGAATCTGACTGGCTGATTCTGAGCGGTGCAAACATTTCCTTGGAATCACAGCCTTTACTATAGTATGCAGTAAGCATGTCCGCAGTAATGGATTTGCCAAAACGCCTTGGACGGCTATTGCAGATAAAAGCCTGCTTGGTTCCTATCACCTTGTTTGTATAAGTTAGTAATTCTGTTTTATCAATATAAATCTCGGAGTTCAATGCCGTCTGAAATGCAGTATTATCCGGATTAAGAAATCTTCCCATTTACTTGCCTCCCTTAGTCTTCGCAACGCATGATCATTCTTACCAATATTTTATGCGTTACACTCTTAAAACGCAAGCTTTTCAGTCTATTACAAGTCTCTGCAGCATGAACTGTGTAATGTCCAGTGCATCTTCCTGCGTTACTTCATGCCCATGTCCTTCTACCAGCTGCATTGTGACATCTTCGCCCTGGTTCTTCATCTTGGTGTAGAAATCAACGCTTCCTGCAAAAGGCATCAGTGTGTCATCTTTTCCAGAGATAATCAGGTAATCGGTTCCTGTGCTCTTGCTTAACAGGTCCTGTTTGGGGCTATGCTCTCTGATGAAGCTGTCTACCTTTGCCTTGCCCCACGGAGTCAGAACCATGCTGGTCTCTCCATGCACATACTGGCTATAGGCTGCTGCATTCCCAATCAGTTCTTCCCAATCGGGTGTTGTGCATACCATACACGCTGCATCTATCTGATAAGAGCCATGTGCAATGTAGCCATAGCACACCATTCCTCCCATAGAGAACCCAATCAGCCCGATACGGTTGATATCTACAAAAGGCAGCTCCTTACAGTAATCCAGAAGTGTATCTATCTCACCGGAGGTTATTACCGCAGCCTCAACAACCGTTCTCGCATCCCCCTCTGTCCTGTCTCCATGCAGATATGCATCAGGTGTCAGCACATAATAACCGTTACCGGCAAATACCTCTGCAATGGTCTGATAATCTGCTTTACTGCCGGATAAACCGTGCTCACAGATAATGATGGGCTTCTTGTCAGGGTTAATGGAAGTATCAAAATACTCAGTGGCTGTGATGGAATTGACAGAGCCGGTATTGATGTTCATACCGGAGATAATATTACCTAATGTACCTTCTGTCTTTATCTGATCCGGTTCTGTTTCTGACGCTTGTGTCATTTCTGTGTCCTGAACATCACTTTGCTTTGCCTGCACAACAGACGCCTTATCTCCACCGCTGTCAGAAGTTGCAGATGCACAGGCTGTAAAGAAAAAAGCTGCCACTATACTTGATAAAATCAATCGTATTTTCATCTATCGCTCCTATTCCTGATTCCACTACTCTATTGTGGAATATTTCTTCTTTCATAGTCTGACCTTAATGTTTTCCTGATTCTGCACATGCATCCCTTTATAGAGAAATAGCAAAATGCCTTTTTAAACCGTTTCGCCTCCAGTGCCCGTTTTAATATCTGCCAGTCTGATGAATGCAGTTCTATGTACATCTTACAGACATATTCATATGCCCCATCTGTCAATAGATATTTTTTGAATTTATCATACCGCTCTGATAAAGTTCCTGAATGATACATGGTAAGATACAACAATCTCTTATATAGCTCTGCTAATTCCCACTGCTGCTCAAATTGTTGTAAGCATGCGTGCCGGTCAAAAAAGTTTCCTGCTTCTTCATATCTTAACCGGTCAATTCTTTCCAGTTCTGCCATATTGTTCTTTAAGTTTAATGTAATACCCGTATCACATATCTTATACTGATATACACCACTTTCAGAATTATGAATATATGCATATCTTACGCTGTCAAAATATTCCATATTATACAGAAAATCTTCACACCAGTTCATATCTTCCCTGAATCGAATATGTTTCTCTTCTATTATATTTCTTCTATATAATTTGTTCCATGGCACACCAAAATAAAAGGTCTTTACATGTTCGAGAAAAAAGTGAACCCACGCTGTCTGGTCAACTCTGCCTGTAGGCAGCTTATCTCCTGTAAAATATCCCATTTCTGGAATGGTTCTATAGTTGCCGATCACCAGATCAAGCTCTGAATCATCCAAATAAGGCTGCATAAGCTGCTCTATGGAATCCCTGGGGATTCTGTCATCTGCATCTACGAACCTGATATAATCCCCTGTTGCCAGATCAAGTCCGACATTTCTTGCTTTGGACGGACCCTGATTCTCAATGGATATTACCTTGATGCGGTCATCTTCCCTGGCATACTTTCTTACAATATCTTCACTCTTATCCACCGAACCATCATTTATCATAATGATCTCAATATTCTGATAGGTTTGAGCGATAAGGTCTTCTATTGTCTGTTCTATGTACTTTTCTGCATTATATAGTGGTACGATAATACTGATTTTTTTATTTTGCATTTTTATTTATCATTTTTACTATTTTGACTTTTATTCTATGTTTCTCAGACATATTTGTCATAACTATTACATGAACGAAGAAACCTGCTACACACATAAGCATTGCATATGCAATCAGTGTAATCCATGAAGAAGGCATATATGCCAGTGTCATTGCCTTGAATATTCCTATCATGATAACTACGGATAAAATGTGTCTTCCTATTACAGGATATAATGATAAGGGATGGAGCTTGAGACACTTGGCACAATAAATCGGGTTAAAGAAGAAATTAACACAAGTCATAATGACCGCTGTCGTCAGTACAATTACATACACACCCCAATCCGTATATTTCAGTAATAAATACATGGATAATGTATTCAGCAGACCACTTCCCACTGTTACAAAGCAGGGAATCTTTTTCTTTAAGGTCAGCGTATTTACATAATATAGCGGTTGGGCAACTCCTTCCGTAATACTTCCAAATACCGTAATCACGCCAAGAACATATAATACATCTGTATTCTGGGACGGAAGCCATAACTTAAAATATGTCCATCCCAAAGCCACAAATCCTGCAAAGGCAACATTGGAAAAGAAGCCACACATTTTCATTGTTTTGGTCAGCTCTTTGAAGAAGGCTTTCTTATCTCCTGTCGAATACACCTTCAACATTTTAGGCTGGAACGGCTGATTCACGACCTGATATAACATACTGAACATCGTACCTATCGTCTTGACAACGGCAATCTGACCTGTCTCCGTTCCTGACAGCATCAGGTTCGATACGATCAGATCCAATCCACTGTTCAGCACATTTCCAAGACTGTTTACCGACTGCCAGATTCCATTGCTCATCATATCTTTTACACATCGGAAAGATACCAGATTCTTCTCAAATTTCAATTCAGGAACCAGTTTCTGTTTCATAATGAAAGTTCCCGTAGCCAGTACCAGTGATGCTGTTACTGAACCTAATCCAACCACCCAGATACTTGGCGTTGCAATAGAGAAAACAAGGATCAGTACTCCTGCATCTGTAAGATAGGATATAATCTTTAATATTCCTGAAATATCCAGACGGTTCTTAATAAAGGCGCCGGAGTTCAATGGTGTGATCAATGTGGTTAATATAAAATTGAAAAATACCAATAAAAAAAGTATTTTTACCGGATAAATCAGATTATCCGGGATATTAATGATATATTCCAGTCTTGGAAGCAATGCCAATATAACCAGATAAATACCGCCTGAAAGCAGCACACATGCAACAATAGAGGAAGAATAATATGCTCTTGCCTTCTCCATTTGCTTCTGATGATAGTTAATGGATATATACCTTACAATAAATGTCGTCAATGCCACAGTAATGATCTGCGCATATGAAACTGCTGTCTTAGCAATAGAGACGAAGCTATAGGCTTCAATACCTACATTTTCAGATATAAAGGAGGTCAGGAAAAAGTTAATTAAGTAGCTGATCACCGCCGATGAACCTGATATGCATATTGTTTTAATTAACCTGGAATTATCCTTACTCATGGTTCATCTCCTTCCAATTAACCTTTTTACCAGTTCCTTCGGTGCCCGTTTCACTGTATTCTTCCAATATGTACGGGACACCTCCTGATAAATCGTATGAATAAATGCCTGTTCTATCCCCTCATCTCTATATACCTGCCAGAACAGCTCCCTCTTCTCATGTCTGACTAATGGATGTCTTAACTGTGTGTTTCCCTGGGTTGCTTCTTCATAGGAGCGTTCTACCATCATTAAAGAATCACACTTACTTAATAATTCCATTCCCTTTTGCGTATTTACAGTAACAACAGATACTTTTCTTCCCGGATGTGCAAATGGCTCTTTCTTTCCTATTCCCCAGAAATCTCCAATTGTTATATCTGACGCACGTTTCTCCTGCGCATAACGGCATTCATAACATGCCTCATTGTTCAGCATGCCGCTATTGAATGCATCCAGATAATAATCTTCTCTCATTTTACGTTTCCAGATGACCTTACCCTTGGATTTTAATGTCATTTCCTCACCATATGGTGTTCTGAAGGATGCCTCTGTGATCTCTTTATTTTTCTTCTTCTGTATCCATTCCAGATAATCTCTGAATGTGCTTTGTGAAGGAACGCCATGACAGATAAGATCTACCGTAATCAGATATTCTTTACTGTTATATAATTTTCTTGCTGCTGCACACTGGCATGGAGTGCCTATGAACAGTACTCTTTCTTTTTGTCTGATAAGTCCGCCTATCTTCTCATATACGTCATCCGAATCTGCCTGCACGTATTTGCTGCTTTTAAAAGACTCTATGTCGCACAGCTCTTTTGTCGCTTTCATTTGTGTAACAAAGTCATCCGTTGTCCAGGTTCCCACAATATAAAAGCCATTGGCTATCGCGGTTTCATATAATGCGGCTGCCACACCCCCGGAACTACTTCCTTTCTGCTGCCCTGCATTTTTTCTCCATGCAGCATATACCACCTTGGGTTCCCTGAATTCTTCTTCATCCATAGTCGGACACATTTTTCTACACAGACCACAGTCTACACATTTTTCACTGTCTATCACCGGATAGAAATGTCCTGTTGTTTCTTTTGGAACCATTTGAATGGCATTTCTGGGACAAATATTTTTACACAGACCGCAGCCCGTACATTTCTCACTATCACAGACGAATTTCATTACTTACTCCTAATTTGTTACTTCAAAATACTTCTTAAACACATCTTCCACTCTGGTTCTGCGTTCTTCCAAAATCCTGTTGGCTTCATCATAGACAATCTCCGTATCCCACTTCTCTATGCTGTCACTACTCTGATATCTACGATTCTGCAGGTTCGTCAGACGAAGAATATTATCCATTCTTGTTCCAAAAAATTCCGGATAAATTACTGCAAACTGTTTATTGAAATTGATTGAAAAAGCTGTTCCATGGAAAGAATCTGTTACAATGAAGCCTGCACCACGAATCAGGCTCAAAAACTCAAATACGCCGGGCAATACGACCTTTTCCCCAACCTTACGGTCCGAATAGGAATACACAACTCTTACGATTTCCAAACCTTTTCTGGCTGCAATCTCCTGCACTGCCCTGGTAAAATCTGCGTTATTATGTGACATGTGTAACTGGTATACTAGTAAATAAGGTTTTGTTCTCTTATTTTTGGGTAAAATCTCAAACCAGTCTTCCTTCTTTAATGTCAGTGTGGGGTCCAGTACCAGCTGACCATCAATGTCATACTCTTTTAACAGATCTACTGCGGATTGCTCTCTAAGAGTCACCAGGTCATACTTCTTTATCAGCGGTATGATCTCGTCTGCTTCTTCTTTTTCAAACTGTGTTTTACCAATGCTCGTTGCAAATGCGATTCTTTTTTTGTTTTCAGGCGCATACTCCAGAAAGAAGCTTTTCTCAATTCCCTGATTCCATCCACTGTTCCACATCTGATCACTTCCCGTCGCATATACGTCAGCCTGTGGACAATCCTTTACCAGCTCTTCATATGAAAAATATGTTTTGGGTGTAAGGTGTATTTTCTCTACTATGAACTTACGGAAGATATCTTCAGATTTTTTTATGGATTTTATTTCCAGTATGTCTCGCAATGGTTTTTTCACCCATTGTTTCAGCGTTTTCTTTTTATCTGTAATGATTCTGTGAATTCTGGCGTTTGTTGTCTGGTCCTTTCTCCAGTAATCTACAAACTCGATTTCGATTCCCATTTTTTCAAAAAATCTCTGTGTTGCAAATGTCTGTAATGCAGATCCATAGTTCACAGTATTTAAAACAGTTATAATGCTTACTTTCATAATTTTCTCCTCAAAAACTTAATAATCTGTCGGTATTCTCAAATGTGCATGTTTTCGAATAAAAGTCATCGTCTTCGTAAAATGACTTGCCATCCATGATTTAAACAGAAAGATCAGAAACATTCTGTGAATCTGCTTCTTCTCCATTGCTTTTTTCAGCATCTTATGTACTCTGGGGTCATAGTCATTTTCCCTTAAACATATATATTCGTATGCATCCTCCGGCGTCAGCATTTCTGCGAAAGTCTTATAGCGCTTTCTAAGACTTCTGCCACCGGTCTCTCTCTTCACACAATTCGTCAGTCTGTAATAAAAATTAATGTATTTCCATCCAAGCTTTAATTCTTCCTGCAAATCATACTGTTCAAAATATTCCAGCAATTTCTGATATCTGATTTCTTCAATTCTTGCTTCTTCCACTTTATTATTCTTGATGCCCCCAGTTGCTCCCGTATCCCGGACAAAATACTGATATACTCCATTCTTACAGTTCAGTATATGTATTTTCTTACAGCACTGGTAATATTCCAGATTGAAGAGTAAATCCTCACACCAGGCTATCCCTTCATCAAATAAAATATGATTCTCTCTGATAATGTCCGCTCGATATAATTTATTCCATGGAGCCCCAAAATAGAAAGCCCGCGGTGTCTTCAATAACAACCGGGCAAACTGTCTATCGGAAATCTCCGTATTTTCCAGTTCATTTCCTGAGTAAAGCCCATACGGAGAATTGGAAATAAAGTTACCAATTACCATATCTATGGAATCTGAATTGGCAAATGGGCTGAGCATATTCTCTATGGAATCTGCCGGAACTCTGTCATCTGCATCAATGAATCGGATAAACTGTCCCTTCGCAATACGCAATCCAATATTTCTTGCCCTGGATTGTCCACCATTTTGAAAGGAATAAACCTGTATTCTCTGATCTGTTCTTTCATTTTCTCTTGCTATTTCCAGGCTGTTATCACTTGAACCATCATCTATCACAATAATTTCCAGATTCTTATAAGTCTGTTTTTTAATATCATCCAAAATATCCTGTAAATATAATGACGAGTTATATACTGGAATAATTACACTTACTAAATACTTTTCCTGCATATAAATACCTCTACTATTCGCTTCTATCGGTTCTATTCTCTCTATTCTCTCAACTCTTTTATTTTTTCCGGTTTTTTATCCTTTTTATATATGTTTGTTTCTTTAAAAAACAGCCAGGGGAAAGCTGGAAAAATGTCCAGTGCTGTGGACTCCGAAAGTCCAAAAAGAAAAACAAATGAAAGTAAAATCAGTTCTATTCTTTTGTTGTTCTTATACAAATCTCTTGATGTTATCATTGCAAAGAAGCTCACGATCACTGTTACAATTAATCCATACCGGATAACGAGCATTCCATAGAAATTATCTATGTATAATTTAAAATATCCCAAATTAGGCAGATACAGATTTTCATTTATGATCCTATGACCTTTTAAATTAATTCCATATAGCTGATATGCACCTGCAACCATAGTAAGTCTGCCGTTCATTGCTTCGTTGATCTTCTGTGTAATGGCATTGGAATGAAATGCGAAAAGATATACTACAATAATTACCAGTACGAATGCGATGATATACAAATGTCTGCATATTTTACTGACAACCTTATCCCATACCTTTCCTTTACACAGATCAAACAGAATAAACAAAGGAAAAAGCAGTGCAATTGTTCGCGTATTTGGAAATACATAGGTAAACCATGCGGAAACTAATAAAATGCCATACAAATATCCCTTTTTTATTTTGTCATAATAAACATACACGAACATTAATACCGTAAAGAATAAGTAGAAAGAGAAACCGTTTGCACTGTTAAAGAAGAAATCATGTCTTAGTATCGTTGCTCCATCTACCTGACGGGTCTGGCTTAATTGTACTTTTCCCAATGCAAAGTTTATGGTATACCATACAATATTTATCATAAGGAGTACCGAAGTAATCTGAAACATGAATTTCGCGATTTTCTTCACTTCTATCTCTTTTGATGCAAATAACATGTAGCAAATCGCTACAAAATTCCAGGAGCCTGTTACTGACAGGTTGTAATATCCCCATGCAATGAGACCTATTTCCACGATTGTATGCCAGTTAAACCTCATACGCATCACAATCGCTGTAATCCAGCATAATTCAACGACCAACCATAAAAATCTCAAAACGATTCCCGGAACAGGATATGCAGTATAAACTAAAAAATTTCTTATAATATAAAATAATAAGCCTATAAAAAATATATGCGTTCTGTTTATTATTTTATCATTCATTCTCTTTACTTACCCTTCTGCTTCATTTTCCTCAATAATGGTTCTGAAACTTTAAGCAACATAATCTGTAAAAACATATTGGAAGTCAGATACTGTTTCATCTTCCATACCGGTGTTTTCTTTAAATAACTTACGATTCTCTGATACTGCTCAGGATAAGATCTGATACATCCTGATGTACGGTACATTTTCAGAAGCAGCCAATAATATGATTTCACACGATTGATCTGTGCATAATACTTTAATTGTGGCTTTTCTTTCAATATCTTCTGTTCCATCATATCAGCAATATCCAGTGAATCGAACCATCTCTGGTCAAATTCTCTTGTTGTGGCAGAACCTTCTCGCTTACAATAATAGTACTTAGTCACATCCTTGACTACGAACTTATCAGCCTTAAGCAGTGCATCGAAAATAAATAATTTATCCTCATTTATTTTTTTATCTTCCATGAACTGTATATCCTGAAGCAATTCCCTGCGAAACAGCTTCGTCCAGACTCCGATATTAACCTTCTGTCCACTCAGGAAATACTGTAATGCATGGTCTGTATCATACTCTGTTAGAGTATTCGTACCATATTCTTCCTTGATTATCCTGCCGTTCTCAACAACTCCGGCACCACAGGATACGATATCCGCATGATATTGCTGCATACAATCATAAAGTGTACTCAGCATGTCTTTTTCCAGATTGTCATCTGCATCTGCAAATGCGATGTATTCTCCTCTGGCTTCCTGTAGCCCTCTATTACGTGTCTTGCTTACTCCGCAGTTAGTCTGGTCAAACACTCTCACTCTGTCATCTGCCCTGGCAATCTCCTGACATATCCGGAGGGAATTATCTTTCGAGCCATCATTGATCAGAAGAATCTCCAGCTCCTGATAGTCCTGATTCTGAATAGCTTCTACTGTCTGTTTGATATATTTTTCCGCATTATATACCGGTACAATAACACTAATCATCCATTAACTCCATATACTTCTTAATCTCATCCTGATTACCATATTCTCTGCCGGATAAATAATTTGTGTAAGTCTCTCTCGTCTGTTCATCCTCTAACATGGTTATCAATCCCTGCGCGATTCCTTCCGGGTTCATGGGAACCACCATTCCCTCTACCTTATCCTGCAGCTGATCCCCTACTGTCGGATATGCCGTTGCAACAATGGGAACTGCCAGTATCTTAGCCTCATCAAGTACTACTGACTTACCTTCATATCTGGACGGCTGGATAAAAACTGTACAGTTCTTAATATAAGGATATGGATTCTCCCTGGCGCCAAGAAGTACGAAACAATCTGCTGCATCTGCTGCCTGAATCTGCTTTGTAAGCTCCTCTTTCAGTTCTCCCGTACCTATTACGAACCACTTGAAAGCCTTTTTCTGTTCTTTCATGATCTTTGCAGCCTTGATTGCCATGTCAAAGCCTTTCTGGTCATGAAGACGTCCTATCGAAAGAATGTTGATTCCATTCTTATCATATTCCTGTGGGTAGAACTCTTCTGCACGTTTCTGTAATACAGTAGATGAAGTCAGGTTAGGCAGACAATATACTTTATCTGCAAATTCAGGGAAGACCTGCTTTAAAATATCCACACAGGAATCAGAGATAGATACGATCTTGCTCATATTCTTTAAATGGCTGTAATCATATTTCTTAGGATGCATTGCAGAAACATAGTCATTATGTATCCACACGATCTTCTCGTCCGCATTTACTTTTTCATCAACGAAATACAAAATTTCACCTGATATATAGGCAATCGCCAGATCATACTTTTCTTTCATCTGAGGGATTCCCGGACCATAAAAATATTTCCAGCGAAATCCTCTCTTTTCACGGGAGTTCTTCGTAAGTGCTGTAGCAACTGCTGTGCCTGCTACCTTTACTGGCATAAGTGCACCTGCCTTCTTGACACTTCCATACAACTGTTTTAATTCCTTTGGTGTGTCCAATACCTTAACGTAGGAGGGAAGCTGCTTCATGAACATTCCTTCCCGTTTAAAGAGCAGCAGATCAATCTCATATTTATCCTGTGGCAATTCATTTAAGAAATTAACCAGACTGCGTTCTGCGCCTCCATTATATAAAGTAGACATAACAACCAGAATCTTTTTCATAATGCTCTCCTCGTCTTAATTACCCTCTGACTTTTGCTATCATTTGTTTCAGCTTCCTCTTCAATCCCTTAGGAGCCATACTTCTTAACTGATAGAAATATCTCTTGAACCGGATACTCTTCTGGAAATACTTCTCGATTCCTTCATATCCTGCATTCTTATATAGATCAAACAGTTTAAACCGATCATCGGTATACTGTGTCGGCTCTCTCAACTGCATATTGTGCTTTGCGATCTTGTCCACAGTTGACTCGAAATAGTCCATCTGCGGCATTAACTGTTCAAATATCTTCAAGGCCTTATCTGAGTTAAGGAGAACGCAGGAGATTCCCTTTGAATTTGACATTGTACTGTGCTTCATCTCATCAGCATGCTCTTCATAGATTCCCCAGTAGTCGCCGATTGTGATATCAGCTGTTCTCTCTTTTCTTGCATATGGACAATGATAACAGTTATCACGATAGATATTCATTTTCAGGAATAAATGAAAAAATGAGGTCAGATGTCCATCACGATAGATTACTTTGGCTTTTCCATTCTTATCATAATACTCTATTCTGGCATTCATCCCCTGCCCTCTGCTTTTATCCCGGAAGTTATAGGAATAAATGCTGCCCTGCAATTTCGTTTCAAATACTTTTATATAATCCTGAAACCACTTTGCATTAGGAACACCGTGACATATGATATCTATGGTATACAGATTCTCATATTCTCTGCCAAGATATCCTTTCAATCCCTCTATCTGACAGGGTGTGCCGGAGAAAAGGACTTTCCTGCCATCTGCTAAATACTTCTTTGCCTCTGCATAGGTATTACCAATAAAGCTCTGTACATATTTAGAACCCTGAAGCTTAAACAGTTCCTCTTTGCTTTCAACAGCTATATGCTTTGGAATCAGTGTGTTATTGTGATATTCCATAGCTGCTCCAAATACCACACCGCCTTCCTCCAGAATCTTGTCTGCCACCAGAGAAAACATACCGCCTGAAGCTGCTTTTTTCAGAAATTCTTCCTTTTTACCGGCTGCTGCGTATGCCTTTATGGGTGTTCTCAGTTCCTTATCTGCCTGATAATGACAGACTTTCCTGCACAATCCACATCCCACGCATTTATCCTGGTCGATCACCGGATAAACATATCCATATTCATCTTCCTGCATGGATATTGCTTTTCGTGGACATACGTTATAACAGGCGCTGCAGCCGCAGCAATCCGTTTTATTTTGGAATAATTCTATACTGCTCATTTATTTTCTCCTCAGAAAACCATTTAGTTTTTCGATTGATTCTTTTCGATTCTGTTCAATGATTGCATTGACCGGTTCAAAATCTATCTTCTTATTAATGATACTAAAATCTGTCTTATCTGTAATAATTCTGTCTGTCAACCCTGTCAACTGTAATAAACTCTGATTTCTTGTAGCAGTCTCATCATGTACCACATTCACGAACTGCGTATTAAAGTTAATGGCAAATGCCGTACCATGGAAGGAATCTGTTATCATATATGTTGCATTTTTAATATAGGAAAGAAAAGTTCCCACATCAGGTAAGTACACCAGCTTTCCGGCTCTTGTGATCTGATGGAGATAGAATGACACTCTTAAAATAGGAAGCTTCACACGTCTGGCAAATTCCTCGGCGTATTTATCCATGGCTGGATTGGCATGAATCTGATATACCAGGACGTATTTTCCCTTTATATCCTTAGTAATCAGTTGAGACCATTCTTCTGCATTTAATAATAAGGTAGGGTCTAATACCTGCTGCACATTCTCAATGCCAAGATCACGAATTACTGATACCGCGCTGTTCTCTCTCACACTGATTACATCATATTTTTGAAGAGCCTGTTTATAAAAGCGTCTGGATTCTTCATCAAATTTCTTTTTACCAAAGCTGGCAGCATATGCAATCCTTGTATCCTGTTCCTCTGTAAAATCCAGGAAATATGCCGGATCATAACTATCCAGACTGATTGGTCCCCATACCTGATCGCTTCCTGTACAGAACACATCTGCCTGTGGTTTATCCTGCTTCAACTCTTCCAGGGAAGTATATAATTTCGTCATATGTAACAGGTTGTTTCTAAAGGAAGCGAACTTCTTCTCCATGAGAACAGTCTCCGGATATCTGCTCAGTTTGTATACAAGTCTGGTCAGAACATTCTTATTCCATTTTCCGGATTTTTTAAGTGCTACGTTAATTCTCTTATGGTATTCTTCATCCTCACGGATATAATCAATAATAACTGCTTCATGCCCCAGCTTATCTATCTCTTTCTGCAACGCATATGTTTGCAGGAAAGAACCATAATTACAGATTGCATGACGTGTAATAATTGCAACTTTCACTGTCTACTCTCCTATACATGCAAGGAAATCTCTGCTGTTTTTCTCCAGCTTTTCAATGCACTTATCTACTGTATCGTAATTGATCTCTTCACTGAATATTTCGTTATTTCCATTCAAATCGACCTTGCCCAGTTCAATCTCAAACTGATTCAATAAGGAAGTGATCTTCTTAATTCTGCTCTCATTTGTCATATACACCTGAAATTGACGGTGATTTAAAATGGAAAAGACAACACCATGAAAAGTTCCTGTAAATACGAAAGCTGCATTTCTGAACATGCCGATCCATTCAAACGGAGTCAAATTAATGGTGATATCTTCATACAGCTTATCGCCTTCTCCTGCCCCGTAGACAGCGTATCCCTTTTCATGTGCCTGTTTTACAATTGTCTGTTTCAGCTCCGTTGGCATTCCATCACAATAATAGAACATAATATAAGGTTTCTTTATTCCACTCTTCTCCTGCATCGGGAATTTCGTAAGGAATGTAGGGTCCAGTACTCTCACTGGTGTTTTATTTACAATACTGTTCACAAATTGCTTTGTAAGGTCATCTCTGGAGGAAATCGCCTGAAATCTCTGTAAACCTTTCACAATGTATTCTGGTAAATCATCTGACACGCTGCTTTTGCCTACGCTTGGTGCATATGCAACAAGTTTCGGACAGTTAAGTCCTTCACCAAACTTTACAGCCGCATTTCCCTTGCCTTCTTTATAATTCCATACTTCATCGCTTCCAACAATGATGCAGTCAAGATTTAACTTGTTGATAGCATTCGTTGTGTAGCATCTTGAAGTAAGCTTCAGATATTGCTTTCTTGCCTTGTAGAAGGTACGTGGCAGGCTTATCTTCTGGAGCCAGGCTCTCAGGTTCTCTTTCTTTGGATAGAAGCGGAACCATCCACCGGTATTGATGATAAAATGCTTCAGATTAATGGCATTGATCATGACAACTTCATCCTGGGGATACATCTGCTGTACCGCTTCCTGTAATGCATATGCCTGCAAAAAAGCTCCGAAATTATTGATATAATAGTGTGTCAGTATTCCTATCTTCATAAGGTATTCTCTCCGTAAAGTTTTAAATATCTCTCCTGCAAAAGAACCGCTTCTTTTTCTATATTATAGTGATTCTCTGTAATCAGCGCTTCCTGATTCTCTCTCTGGGTCATCTGCATCTTTTTCTGTATCTCGCTGACCCAGCTGTCCATATCTGCATGCAGGGAAAGAAAGGAAGCCTTATCAGACAAGCCAATTTCCTTTGTAACATTGTCTGAGAAAATACATGGCAGATCTGCTGCCTGTGCTTCTACACCTACTACAGGAAGTCCTTCCCATATAGACGGAAGCATAAATACATCAAATGCCTGATACCATTCATTTGCATTGCCGACATTACCAACGAACAATACAGAATCTGCAACACCCAGTTCTTTGGCTTTATTCTTTACTGTCTCCATTAATTCGCCATCACCAAGAAGTACCAGATATGCATCCTTATCTTCTTTCTTATATGCTGCAAATACATCCAACAAAAAAGTATGGTTCTTCTGCGCCATAAATCTTCCCACATGACCGATTACATGTTTTCCTTCAAGATGATACTGTTGTCTCATTTTATCTCTGACTTGAGGATTATACAGGAATCTGTCTACTTCTATCGCATTGGGAATAAAATCATAATTGCCTTTTTCAACAACTTCTTTTCCGTAATAGCATTCTGCTGCGGCTTTTCCACATGTATATCTTTCTGTGATATTTGCTGTCAGTCTGCTTCTGCAGAAAAGCTTCAATGGAAGTTTCCAGTCCTTTGTAATGCTTGCTCCATGTGCGTGATAGATACGTACGGGAATGTTATTTACTTTTGCTGCATGCAAAGCATAAACTCCAAGTGCACCATTATGTGCCTCAACAATCTTATACTCTGGATGCTCGGCAAACAGTTTCTTCATATATTTCAGGTACAATGGATATTTAGCAGGATTCAGCCCAGGAGTATGATAGATTCTTCCTCCCAATCTCTGAACTTCATCGTCATAGGCTCCCGGCTTCGTCTTATTACATAAGAAATCAAACTGTACCTGATCACGGTCAATATGGCGATAATAATTCATGAGCATTGTTTCAATCCCTGCTCTGTCCATGTTACTTACTGAATGTAATATTCGTATCATATCCTATCTCTCTTCCTCGAATTATTTGGAATCACTCCACCATTTGTCATATAACAGCTTCAAAACATATCCATCATATACAGGATCATACTCTGCATTTGGAATTGTCTGTCCCCACTGCGTTCTCTTCTGGGAAGTCACCTGCATTCCCCTGCTTGAAAAGAGCTGTACTATACTTGCGCTGCTTCCCTTTTTATCTTTTGCATCTATTCCTATAGCCGCAGTGAATTTTCCATCATTTCCAGTTTCTTTTATCCAGAAATCATATGCACATGCAACATATCTGACATCTTTCCGGTCCACAGCTTTTCTTTTTCCCCAGAAGTGCAAGGCGTAACTGGTAAATTCCTCTTTGGTCAGCGATATTTCCACATGATCAGAGTAATACTGTATGTTATTGCATTTCTTTGACTTATGTTCAGTCCAGGGCATTTTATATAGATAAACGCCATCCGGATACGGCTGTTCATCTATGATCGCCCAGTTATCAATGCTGTCCAGATAAGCAAATGTCTTGATTTTGCCAATACATAATGTGAAACGATCCGGTAAATCTGCCCCAGCTGTGCTGTAAATGGCTCCTATACCTACTATGGAGCTTTGCTTCTGAGTCATACCGGACATGATCTTGCCGTTATCCCGGTTCATCTGTATCATTTCATTGCTTCTGCTCTCAGATGGCAGATTCATGGAACAATAAATCTCATCGGATAACAGATTTACAGGAATCACACCATCTTGCACTGTGGCGTCCGAAGCATCATATTCCTGCCATTTCACATAAGAAACGTTCTTATAATCCGCTTCCTGTGCATTAAGGATTTCATCTCTTGATAAAATCTGAACCGTGTCGGTCTTCCTGCTTTCTTTGGCATTTACAATGTCATCTGACATGATCACTTTCGCTGCAAGCAATACGATTGCAAGGCATATTGCCGTTATCGTTATTTTTTGTTTCATCTTACTAATCCCTTTTCACAAACCATATCATTTTATCTCTCTTATCTCTTCTCTTCTGCAATTCCATTCGCCATCGCTGCTCTGATGCGCTTCTTCTTCTCTCTGGCGCTTACTTTCTTCTCAGGCTCTTTCTCATACAACTGAATGGTCTTCTCTACTACTTCATTCCAGTTATATTTCATAGTAATGAACTCTCTGGATTCTGCTTTGAGCATATTGACGATTCGCTCATCCTCCAGCAGATTCTTTAACTCTTTCTCAAGGCTCTTGACATTGCTCTTTTCAAAGGTCACGCCCTTATCTTCTACTACATCTGCATTCTCCACGATGTTGCTGACAACACAGCAGTTGCCGTAGCTCATGGCTTCCAGAAGGGAGATAGGCATGCCCTCTACATCACTGGGCAGTACATAGAGATAAGCATTACTGAACAGTTCTTCAAGGGCTGCACCCTGCTGGAATCCCAAAAACATGATTCTTGGGTCATCCTCTGCCATCTTGACTACCTGTTCCACGTACTCACCAGAATGGGAAGTTCCACCTACGATACACAGCTTCTTATCTGTCGCAATATCCTTAAAGGCTTCAATCAGATAGTGAAGTCCCTTCTCCGGTACGATTCTTGCCAAAAACAGGATATAACTCTTCTTTTTGAGTCCGTATCTTTCCAGTATCAACTTGGCTTCTTTCAGTTCAGGCTTCTCTACACCGTTTGGAATCAGTGTTGCGTTTCTTCCGTACATATCCTTGAAGTATTTACGGTTTCCTTCTGATAAAACAATCAGTTCATCAGCATATTTGGCAGCCATTCTTTCCCCAAACTGCAAGTATCTGGAAGCAAATCCTCCCCACTTGGATCTCTGACTGTCCAATCCATGAATCGTAGCAACTGTATGTATGCCGAATAACCTGGGCAGCCACAGCATAGCGCATGATCCTGATGCGTGATAATGAATGACATCATAGTGCTGAAACAGCGCATGTATGGTCGCCAATACGGAATATACGAAAGCGTTGAGGCTTTTCTTCTCGAATGTAGGAACTGTAATAATGTGAATCCCTTTATATTCTTTCACTGCCTTCACATCATTTTCTTTTCCTGATACATGGTGCCCTTTACGGTTATAGGCATACACTTCATGTCCCTGGGCTACCATTCTTTCTGCCAGTTTCTCTACTACGATTTCCACGCCACCCTCTCTGGATGGAATTCTCTTGTGACCGATCATTGCGATTTTCATACATTATCCTCCCTCATAAACCCTTATGTTTAACTGCCTACTTGCGCTTTTTAATATATAAAACTACCACAATTATAATGATAATGCCCAACAGTCCTGCCATTCCCAGCTGTACTACACGGGAAGCTCCTGATGTCTCCTGGCTGACTACTGCATTACTGGTCTGTTCTACAACATCATTGGTTACGTTTATTTTATACTCTCCACAATCTGTTACGAATGCATTCCCCTGTGCATCTGTATACTGATACTGAATCTTCAGAGTCTGAATGCCGCTCTCCAGATAGTTTACATAATAATCTCCTGTATAGGTCTTACCTGCCGCTGCGGTAGGAAGCTCTATCTCTTTGCTGTCTTCCTGTATATTTCCTTCTATTACAAGCTTTGCATCTGTGATGTCCACTGAACTTGCATTTTTGTATTTCACACTGACCAGCGAATTGACTCCTACTGTTGCATTACCGGCAACTACAGTAGAATCTGCAATCAGATTACCTGATATATAAGTAGGAATAATGATTGTCGTTGTATTATTTAAAGATGAAGAACCGGATGCATAGCTGAAATAGCATTTTAACTGTGCTGCATCTGCATTATATGCTCTGTTCACTGCTGCTCTCAGCGTAATGTCCTTTGATACTCCTGCTGGAATATTTCCAATGTATACCTGATTGCCTTCTCCATATACCGGCATCAGTGCATAATTGGCAGAATCAAAAGTCACCATGACATTCTGTGCGTCTGTCACTGTACTGTTATTTTTAATCGTCAGATTGATCGTCACTTCTTCTCCTGCAACCAATGCGCCCTCTTCTATCTCATAGGCTTCTACACTGATGATTGCCGAATCAGCGCTGGCAATCTCTGTTGCATTTACTTTTCCGGCACAGAGGCACAGTACTGCGCACATCATGACTGCACTTGCAATTCGTTTACACTGTTTTTTCATTTTCTCTATCCTCTTTTATGCATTCTTTCTGTTATTTTTCTTGTTTGCCTTCATAACTGCCTTGGCATGATCGGCATATTTTTCTTTCTTGAAATAGTCAAAAGAACGACGATATCTCTTATATTCATTGATATCCACTTTATTTACGATAACCCCCAGCAGGTTCGCTCTCTTCTCATCCAGTGTACTGACTGCTGTTGCCAGCCCCTTCTTGCTGCTCTCTCCCATCGCCACAACAAGAATACATGCATCTGTCTTCACTGCAATTGCGGTTGCATCCATTGCTGCTGTCACCGCCGGCATATCATAGATTACGAAATCAAAGTTATCAGCCAGCGTCTTCTCTACGTTCTCCATCTGTGTTGAGCACAGGAGACGAACCGGATTCTCATTCTGTTCTCCACATGGGATATAATACAGAAGCTCTGTTGTTGTTTCATAGATGATATCATTGATCTGTGCCTGTGCCGTAAGGTATTCTGACAATCCAACGGAAGCTCCCTCATTCAGTCTTTTATAGCCCTTCTTCTTACGCATGTCTCCATCTACCAGCACTGTCTTCCAGCCTGAGTTGGCAAGCGCTGCCGCAAGATTGATGGCTACTGTGGTTGAGCCGTCTCCCGGTTCACAGCCGCAGACCGTATACGTTTTATATCCGTTCTGCTCCTTCTGGATATGAATATTTACAACTGCCTGGTCAAAGGCATCATTTAATATGTAGTCCTGATTCTTATATATGTCCAACTTGTTCATCCGTCTTCACCTCATTAATCTTTGTATCTTGGAATCACACCAATGATCGGTAAATCCTCTCTCATGGTGCATTCTCTGATTGTCCGTGTTCTGGAATCAAATATCTCTCCAATAACAACAACAGCTGCACCGATCAGCAGACCGCCCAGGAAAGCTGCAATTCTGATCATCCACTGATGCTGTGTGGCATCAAAGGACACTTTATAGGCATATGGTTTATCCAGAAGCTTCACGGCATCTGTTCCCAGAATATTCTCCATTTCTATTGTGAAGGCTTCTGCAACTGCCTGTGACATCTCCATTGCTACAACAGGATCTGTATACTCACAGGTGATCTTCATGATCGTAGAATCCTGCACCGTTGTGGAACTGCTGCTCTTCTTTCCCGTGGATACGGTGGTAGATTTCATGATATCATCACCTGTTACTCTGGCATTTCCCATCAAGAGAGCTGCTCGTTCACATACTTTCATGGAAGTGGCAATATCCGCATAATCATTCATGGCACTTACGCCTACCTGTGCACTGCTGTAGGAATCACCTGACATTGCATATACACTGGAAGTAGCCTGGTAGGTGTCCTCTTTCTTCTCCATTGTCAGGATAAAGCCTGCAACACCACACAGGATAGCCATAACTATGAGGAAGCGCCATCTCTTTACCAACGCCCTCAGGCATCTTCCTACATCAATTTCCATTTCATTCTCATACTTCATCGTTGTTCTCTTACCTTTCTTTACTTTTTCATTGTCTATGCTATAATTAACAAATTGTTAGTGCAAACTACCCTATACCATAGAAATGAGGATTAATTATGAAATTATCATCTTTATGCAACCGTAAAAATGTTCTTATCTTATGTATTATTGTCATATTGCTGTATATCATCAGTGGATTCTATAATCCCCTCGTACTGACAAGATATGACTATACCAGCTCCAAAGTTCCCGAAGGCTTTGACGGATACCGTATTGTACATATCTCTGATTTTCACTGTAAGGAATTCGGTGATGGGGAATCTGATCTGATTGCAATGATCCGCAATGCCGAACCTGATCTGATTCTGTTTACCGGTGATTCCATTGATGATGAACATTCTCTGGATAATTATCGTGACCTGATTACAGGAATCTATGATGTCGCACCGATATATTATGTAAATGGAAACCATGAATATGATGCTTCTGCGCCACTGGCAGAGATGAAAGAATTGAATGAGAAGTATCAAGTACATGACTTAAATGATGCTTCTGTCGTAGTCGAGCATAATGGAGATACCATTTTGTTGAGCGGATTAGATTTCAGACTGACAATGCGGGGACTGCGAAATAATATTGATTATGCCAATACAACCATGTTCAATATTCTTCTATACCATGGTACCGATAAATTCGACGGTATTGCACCTTACAATTATGACCTGGTTCTCTCCGGTCATACCCATGGTGGAATTGTATGTCTACCTTTTATCGGCGGAATCATCAGTAATCAGAAAGAATTATTTCCCAAATACGATAGCGGTGTGTATACTTCAGGTTTATCTACTATGATATCAAGCCGCGGACTGGGCGATGCTTCCATTCCAAGATTCCATAATCCCAGGGAAGTCATCTGCATTACGCTGCATCACAGCTCATAAGGTATAAAAAAAGTTCCATCAAGAATAAATCTGCTTCCCCCGCAATTTACACTGATGAAACCTTACACACTTAAACCTAACATCTCTGTGTAATGAATTCCCCATATTCATTACACGCTCTCTCTTCATCTCTCTCAGTTATGACATAGGTTACATAACTGAGATACAGTATATCATTAGACATGTCTATAAGTAAACAGTAATTTATCCCAAAAACTTTTGCATAATTAATAAATATTTTATAAATAATGTCGTGTTGACATTGTTGCACAATATCATATTGCTCTTTTTTGGTACTTTTGATATACAATATTATGATGCAGTGCATTATATATGCATTTAATGTGCATTTTCATATTATTTGCACACTTTCAAAAAATAATTTGCAATTATTGGGAAAATTGTATATAGTAAACTTTAGCTTACGTTAGTAAGACTTATTGAGAGTACGTTAAAAGGAGTTAAGTAATTATGAAAAAGTATTTAGGAAATGCTGCCGTAAAAGGCGTCATTGCATCTGCCATGACTGCCTTGCTGGTAGTGACCGCACCCGTTAATGTAACTGCTGCTGATGCAGCTGCTGTGATTGAGTTCACAGACATAACAGATGCAGCACAGGAGAATATCCTGGATAAGGACACTGTAGAGAACAAAATTGAAGAAGCACTAAAGGACACAGATCTGACCAAAGAACAGAAAGACCTGTTAAAAGATCTTGGTGGTGACATAAGCCAGGTCGATACAACGCAGGATTCCTATGATGTAGTGGATGATGTAAAGGATATCATCCATAATGACGTAACAAATGCTGTTACAAATGAGAAAAACGATGCTGCTACGGCGGCTGATGCTGCAGAGGAAATATCTGATACTGCCGGCAATGCCGCTTCCCAGGTAAAGCAGGGTGAGACTGTAACAGATACCCTCTTAAAGGACGATCAGGATATTGTAAAAGAAGTAAAAGGCAATACTGTTATCAGTACTGATGAAAACGGCAATGAGACAAAGCTTGTAAATGGCATCACAGAAGAAGGTAAGATCATCCTGAATGTAGAGGACAGTGATGGTAATCGCATGAACCTGCCCGATTATACAGCTGATAAGGCTGCTGCCGCAAAGGAAGCTGCCGACACAGTAAGCAGCACTGTAGGCAATCTTAATCAGATCATCGGTTCTGACACAAGTGTCAGTGAAGCAAGAGATACCATTGATAAGGCAATTACCGATGCTACCACTGCAAGAGATGATGCCAAAACAGCTTATGATGCAGCAAGCTCTGTCTTAACAGAGGAAATGAAGCAGTACAATGCCTATGCTAAGTTCTATGGTCTTGACGCTTCCAAATATTCCAGAGCAAATGACAATACAGCTCCTGAATTTACTGAAGAGGAGTACCTTGCATTCATCCGGTCCCAGGGACTTACCATGAATAATACACAGACCAAGGCTTCTCTGGATGCTGCCAACGATCAGGCAACCAAGGATACTCTGGCTAAACAGGCTGAGGAAATCAAAGCAGCACAGACACTGGTAGACAGCTGCAAGGCTGAGATTGAAGAGGCTAACGGTGCTATCGATCAGATCGTAAGTGCTGAACAGAAGCTTGTTTCCGGTATTCAGAATATAATCGACCAGACTACAGAGCAGTTAAAGACAGCCACAGGTCTTCGTAAAGAACTGTTAAAGCATATGCAGGAAATTGCACAGGTTACGCTGGATACTTATAACAAAGTCGACATGGGTCAGGAGGTTCATCCTACAGAGAATGATCCTGATGCCACTAATCCTGATACCTTCAAGAACCGTTTCGATTATACAATTTATCAGGCAAAAGACCTGTCTAAGAATCTTGATGACATGGTAGATCAGGCTTCCAAAGAAGTTACTGATTCTGCAAAGCGCTATGATGAAGCTAAGGCAAAATATGAAGAGATCTTAAAGCAGTATGAAGCTCTTGTAAATAACAATATCACCTCCAATCTGGATGCACTTGAGCTGAAACTGGCCAACGCAAAGAATGAATTGGCAGAAGCTGACTTTAACCTGAACGAAGCACAGAAAGCTCTTGATACAGCTGCTTCATTGAAAGAGCAGTTTGAGAACGATATCGCAAATAGCGGTAACACTTCCGGTTCTGATGATTCCGGTTCCACAGGCTCTGATTCCACAGCCTCTGCTGCCACCACTGCTGCAGCCTCTACTGTAGCAATTGACGATGGAGCTACACCTTTGGCAGATGGTATCACAGATGCCGCTTCCTCTGATTTTGTTACCCTTGATGATGAAGCAACTGCATTAGCCGACAGTGTACCTAAGACAGGCGATACAGCAAATGCTGCCATTCCTTTCGGCTTCGCTGCATTTGCCGCATTTGCAGGCGCTTTCGTTACCAGAATGAGAAGAAGGAATAACTAACAGGACACAAAAACAGGATGCAAGCTTCAACCTGCATCCTGTTTTTTATTTAGTATATGCTGTTATTATGATAAGCTGTCAGTTCCGGCTCCACTGTTACCGCCATTTCCACCATTTCCGTTATCTTTTTCCCATGTAAGATGTCCGGATATCTCACCATCACCGATATATCCACCGTCTCTGTAAATTCCTGTCCAGTTATGAGCTGTCTCTTCAATATCCAGCTGCTGTAACTTAGCTTCCTGCCACTGTTTCATTACTTTATTCCTCCTCTTATTTTGGTATATGAGTACCATAGATTACAAGGCATATTATATGAATATATCTCTCATATGTAAATAAATCTAACAGTATTGTTATTTTTGTTATATATTATTCAGAAATCTCCCGAGAACCGACAGATACATCAGATACATCATCTGCAGCTCTTCATCCATACTATTTTCTCTTCTGACACTGTCAATATCTGCCACTGCATACCCGGCTTTGCGGGCGTTTTCAAGGTCTGTCATGACTACTGCCCCTATTGTTGCCCAGTCCCTTTTTACCCGAAAGAACCAGTCATTATTCTGTACTCCATACCGCATCCAGTCATCCAGAAGCTCATGCGGAAGCATATCGCGGAAAGCCTCACGAATCAGCCATCTTGGAGTTCCTCCATGTGCATACAGCTCATAGGGCAGATGATAGCAGAACTGCAGCATTCTGACATCTCTCGTCGGATCTCGCAGCACTACTCCGGCTGCCAGTCCAAGCTTCGTCTCATATTCTCCTATATAGGTATACATGGCCTTTCGCCCGAGGAAGCTTCTATGCGTCTCCTGATACAGCGGAAGCTTCTCCATGTATTCTACACCGCTCTCCCTTAGTCTCTCTATAACAGAATAATCTTTAAAAATCTCCTGATTCAGAAACGGATTATCCGGCTTGTACGTCCATTCACTGCTATGCGCCACTCTGTCTGCATATTGAAAATATCGCAGACAGGCTCCAAGCGCACTCTTCCTGCTTTCTTTTACATGTCTGCAGTAATGATTCAGATTCCTAAGAAGCGTAACATATCTCCTGTTGCGGTACAGATCATACAGTACATCATCAATATAGCCGTTTGATACTGTCGCATTCCCCATCTGTCCTGTCAGTATTACCTTACAGCCGTCTCCTGCACCTTTCTCATAGATCTCTCCAAGGCTTGGAATATTGACATACGCCTTGTATGGCATTTCCATGACATCCAGCCAGTGATCCAGGTCTTCGTAGCAGTTTTTACCGGAATTATTCAGGAAGGTAAGCTTCATGTTCGGATACTGGCTGGCAATTCTGCGTACATCGCTTTCCTCGTTAGTCACAAGATTCTTCGCAGTATGCGCCTCGTTCTCATACGGAACATACGTGTATGTGTACAGGTTCTTGCGCTCCTTCTCCAGCAGACGGGCTGCAAGGACTCCAATACTTGCAGAATCCAGTCCGCTGCTCATGGCTATCCCTATATTCCCGCTGCTTCGTAATGTATCTTTGACGCATTCACGATATAATTCATAAAATGCCCGTATATACTCGTCTGCACCGTGACACCGGCTGGTATTTTCGGTATTGGCAGGCTCCCAGTATGTGTTCTCACATACCTCATCCTTTGTTATCCTGAGCCAGGTTCCCGGATTACATTTGCAGATGTCCTTATATGGTGTCTCTGATGAGATGATATTAGGCATAAGTCCGGGGGCTGCAGCGTAATCCTTCAGATACCTCTCATTATATGCAATGGAAGGGACAGCAAGACGGATTGGCTCCATCAGGGTAGAGAAGAGCACGGTATTGTGCGCCCTGTAATAATACAGGCATCGGGATGATACAGGATCTGCGATCAGATAGAGCTCCTTCTTCCTGCGATTCCAGATTGCGATACTGAACTGGCCTCTCAACTGCCGTACACAAGAGATTCCCCATTTCCGGTAAGCTGCCCTTATGATATCCCCATCCGGCATCCCGGAATCTGACAATTCCAGCTTCTGTAACAGCTCCCTTCGATTATCCAGTATGCAGTCTGCCGTAATGTCTGTTCCGTTCTCCTCATCTGCATAGGGCAGCTGCTCAAGGACAGATTCCCCCGTTATATACTGAATACCACATCCCATGTAGCAATCAGGCCTTTTATACTGCTCTATCCGGTCGAGTCTGCATTTTCTCTGATACGGTTCCTTCATTACTGTAATCTGATCGTATACGTTTCCCTCAAAGGAAACCTGTCCCCATATTGCCGACATGCAATGAATCACTCCTTTTTAATTGATTTACTCTACGCAGCTATGTATAATACACATATAACTATTCAGAAAGTCAGGTAAATATATGAAATTAGCAGACGGATATATGATCTGTGAAGTAGCCGGCAGCTTCTGTCTACTTCCTGTCGGGCAAAATGTCGCAGATTGCAATCACATCTTTAACCTTAATGAAACAGGATATTTCCTGTGCAGCCAGCTGAAGGAAGATCTTACCTATGCACAGCTTCTTGAGCGCATGGCTGCAGAATACGAGGTAAAAGGCGAAGGGGAAGAAATGTCCCTGCTCAGGAAAGACCTGGATGCCTTTCTTGGAGAGCTGCGCACCAGGAAGCTGTTAGCAGAACCATTTTAGCAAGAGGAACGCCATGAGAATTCATACCTATCAGATTGCAGATCTGCTCCTTGGTATAGAAGCAGATGAGAAATATCTTCATACAGAATTACAGGCTTTTGAGACAATTGACTCTACAGAGCCTCAGATACTGATACGGCTGATTCCATCCGGTTCTCCCCTTCAGTACAGTGGTTCTCTTTTAATTCACTCAGAGCTTCTTGATATTTATGATAATAACACATGTTATTATATTATATACCGGCAGGAAGCCTCCAGTGTCTTTGGCTATATTCTAAAGAAGGACACCAGGGAAGCCATTGTCTATATAAAGGCTGCTGCGCCTGCTACTGGCACGGAGATCATGTATTCCATACGTGACAGCTTTTTCTTCTATATGCAGCAGTATCAGCGTGTTGCCATCCATTCTGCCTCTATTCTCTATCAGGGCTATGCATGGCTCTTCGCGGCTCCGTCCGGAACCGGTAAGAGTACTCATGTACAGCTGTGGAAAGAAGCCGGCTACCCATCTGAAGACCTGAACGGTGACGTTGCCGTATGCTATCTCTCACCGGAAGGCATACCGCTTGCAGCAGGACTACCCTGGTGTGGTACTTCCGGTATTTATCGTAATAAGACCATGCCCCTTGGTGGTGTTATTTTCCTGAATCAGAGTTCGTCGGATAAGGTCATACCTGTTCCTGCTGCCAGAGGTATCCTGCTTCTGACCGCCCGCTGCCTCACACCAGCCTGGAATCAGGCTATGATGGCCAGGAATCTGCATATCTGCCAAGCCCTGTCCGGGCATATCCTTCTATGCCGCCTCGACTGCACTATACAGCCCGCAGCCGCTGCCCTGATGAAGGCTTATATCGACGAACATATCAGCTAAAAGGCTACCCTTCTATATATTCTGCTATCTCCTCTTGCGACAATCTGTGGCAGCATCTGTCATGAATCGAATACACACGGTTGCACTGCTTCAGCACAGAGGGGCGGTGCGTCGTTACGATCGTGGTGCGTGGATATTCATCCTGCATAATATTGTGAAGCACCATTTTCTCTGTATGCATATCCAGTGCCGAGGTCGCCTCATCCAGCAGAAGGATAGGAGACTTGCGCAGTAATGCTCTTGCTATGGAAAGTCTCTGTGCCTGTCCTTCCGAGAAGCCGCCTCCACGCTCCTGTATCTGACTGTGGATGCCCTGTGGCAGCTTCTTTACAAAATCCCATGCGCACGCCAGCTTCAACGCCTCAATGATATCTTCATCAGTCGCATCTTCCTTCACATTCCTCATATTATCCGCAATAGAGCCTGAGAACATCGTGTTACCCTGTGGCACATAAGCCATAAGCTGGCGCACGGAAGCGGTAAGCGGTATGTCCGTTCCTGCGTGGCCTGCACACAGGCAGCCCTCTCCGCCCTGCGGTCTGATGATAGATAAAAGATAACGCAGTATCGTGGTCTTTCCCTCGCCTGAAGGTCCTACCAGCGCGATCACTTCATGCGGATATGCTTCAAAGGATACCTTTTCCAGTACATTCTCGCCTTTTCCATAGGCATAGGTAACTTCATTGACACAGATTCCAATGCCGTCCTTAAGATGCTCTCCTGCAAAGCGGCGCACCTCATCCTGCTGGCTGTAATCCTCCTTCGGCAGTGCTTCCAGCTCCATGATACGCATAACGGAATTGACCAGCGAGACCGTATTGGGGATGAATTTGATCAGTGTATTCATGGCTCCTGTCAGTGTCGCGGACAGTGTGAGGAACATGGTCAGAGTACCGTAGGATATGGCGCCTGTCCACACACGATAGATTCCCCAGCTGTACGACATATAGTTCGTCACCATAGCCGCAAGCGACAGGATCACAGAATTGAGATTCGAGGTCTTCTGATATCTCTTCTGCGACTCCTCATAGGCTCCCTGCAGTCTGCGCAGTCTCCTTGTGTACTGTGGAAGCAGGTCGAAGGCCTTCACGGTCTGTATATTCGTAAACGTCTCCTGTTGGAAAGAAGACATCCTTGTATTCGTTGCATAGGTTGCCTGATTGGCTCTCTGCATTCTAGCAAGCGATTTCTGACTGCACACCAGACTGATCGGCACACTTAATACGGCGATCACTGCAAAAGACGCATCATACTTAATGACCATATACAGTGCGGAGAAAAGTCGGAACAGACTGATCAGAAAGGTGGGAAACTGCGTCAGGATTCCACTTGCTACGATGGAGGAATCTCCACTCCATCTCGCCATCAGTTCACCTGAATGGAAGTGTGCCACCTCTTCCCACTCTGTCTTCATGATGACATCGAATACATCTGCTTTGATATCATCAGCCACCCTGATGCTGATCATGGAAGATACGTAGCTCGCCACCTGACTGATCAGCATGGTAAATAATGCTGCTCCTACTGTCATGGCAAAGGTCTTAAGCAGCTCTCCAGTATTATGTCCTGTAATAATATCAATAAGATCCTTCGAAACAAGGCTGCTTACAAGTCCTCCTATCGTGCCTGCAAATCCAAGCAGCGTATAAATGATGATGGATTTCATATGCTTCCTTGCATATTTCCACATCCATCTTCCTGCCTTTTGCATCACCGGAAGCTTATTCTTCACTTTTGTCAACATAATGTACCTCAAAAGAGCACCACTCTAAGTGGTGCTCAGATTAACTGAATCTTGGTTGTCCTACCATGGTGAACTTGTATATGCCTGAATTAGGACTTGAGGAAACGCCTACCGCTCCCAGTGAATTATTCTGTGATTTGTAATCCTCTACATTGGATTTTAATCCGAACTTCAATTCCAGATTCTCACCGCTGTTGAACGGACAAGTATTGGAACGGCTTACGCTAAAGGATCTGGAGCTTGTCTGTGTTACCTCGCTCGGTCCATATCCCCATATCTCGATAATGTCAAAATTCGTTGTGTACTCTACGGAAACTCGTGATACCTTGCCACCCTCACCTGTATAATGCACATACAGCTGTCCTTCCGAATGGCTTCCGCTGTTGTGGGAAGTCCATCCCTTCTCTTCTACTGTATAGTCTCCTCCGGGTGGTGTCGGATCATCCTTGGGCGGAATAATCGGTATATCAGGAATATTCGGGCTGCTGCCGCTTCCTGCGTATACGCCTTCCACCGATACATCCATGTCGTCAATTAACGGGCTTGTGTACTCTCTCATTCTCTATCCTTCCTTACCAGTATAAACTGCTCTGTGAGCATACTTTAATGTATTGTATAACAGCCTGTCCACTTTGTAAATGGTTCTAACACATTTGTTACATTTACAGGTCTGCTATTGCTTAAAGAATGCATATGGCGCTATACTATAACTGATAAAAATGTAACGAATCAGTAAAGGATTACACATGTATCATTATAGAATTTATGATCTGAATTTAATATCCGATCTGTCATTTCCACAGCTTATCTCCTGCGAAACAGAATGTGCAGATGTAGCGGTCACTGCCTCAAGAGTATCAGTGCAGCTTCCACCTCATCCCTCTGATGTGTCTTTTGGCTGTGGCATGGACATAGGCTGGCTGGAGAACCAGACCTGCTCTCTTCTGGTGCAGAATGGCAATTCCATACGCTATGAGCTCAAAGCCGGAGGAAATGAGCAGTATCTTCGTACCTACATACTTGGCTGGGGAATGTCAATGCTTGCCATACAGCGAAATGAAGTCGCACTTCATTGCAGTGCGATATCAGACGACGCAGCCGCCATTCTCTTCTGTGGGGAAAGCGGAAGCGGCAAATCCACCCTTACAAGTGCCTATCTGGCGCGTGGGTATCACCTTATGGCAGATGATATGTCATTTGTATCATATCATAATGAAACAGTCATGGCTAAAGCAGCCTTTCCCTATCAGAAGCTGTGCCGGGATGCTGCACTTCGCTCCGGTCATCCGCTTGACAGCCTCATCTACATAGATGAGGCCAAGGATAAATATCTGGTTCCCTGTCATGAGATCTTTGACGATACCTCCAGACCGGTAAAAGCCATCATTATCCTTGGCAAAGCACCGGTCAGCCAGGTCTGGCTTCATAAGCTGGAAGGTCTCGATGCCTTTCATGCCTGTGTGAACAATCTCTTCCTGCGGCATCTGTTAAAGGAGAAAAAATACGCTCCCGCTACAGCCGGGCAATGTCTGAAAATCGCATCCAAGGTTCCTGTTTATGTGATTCTGCGTCCTCTTGAAGCAGACACGACCGGGGAGGTCATTGAAACGGCCTTTGCCATAACCAGCAAAGTGAGGTAATGCTATGCCTAAGCTTCTGTTAATTGATGATGATAAAGAAGTCCTGAAAATCAACGCAAAATATTTTATACAGGATGGCTACACCGTAAAAGCCGCCACCAATGCCAGGACTGCCTACAAGCTGCTAAAAGATTATACGCCGGACTGTATCGTCCTTGATGTCATGATGCCTGGTATTGATGGATTCAAGGCCTGTACAGAACTGAAGAAATTGTGTCAGGCTCCTGTCATTTTCCTGACAGGACGTGATTCCGAGGATGATAAGGTACAGGGACTTCTGCTTGGTGCTGACGATTACATGATCAAGCCCTACAGTCTCAGGGAGCTATCAGCCAGAATCCAGGTACTGATACGGCGCTATCAGAAGACCTCTGTAGTATCCGCAGCCGTATTGGAATATCCTCCCCTGCGGCTGGAGCTTAATGTCAGGAAAGCATTCTATGAAAATGAGGAAATTCCTCTCACCAACAAGGAATATGACCTGCTTCACCTTCTGGCTGCTTCTCCGAACACTGTCTTCACCTTCGAAGATATCGGACAGGCTATCTGGGGACAGTACATAGAATCCGACCGTAAGACCATCATGGTCACTGTAAACCGGCTTCGTAAGAAGCTGAGTGATTATCCCGCCCTGTGCCATTCACTGGAAACAGTCTGGTCTAAGGGCTATCAATTCATCGTAAAGTAAGGAGAGCTTCCATGTCTGACAAGAAGAACAACTTCCAAAAGCCTGAATTATCCGTAGAAGAATTATCTCATGCGCTCTACTATGCGAATCTGAAGCTGAACGCTGCCAATCAGAAGCTTCGCCAGCAGGAGAAGCAGCGTCTGGAGTTCTATGCCAATATTTCCCACGACCTGCGTGCTCCCATCACTGCACTGTCCAGCTCCATAGAATATATGCTGGCCTGCCCTGAGCTTCCCTCGCAGGAGATTAATGAGAATCTTGTGCTGATGCAGAAGCGGATTGTATATCTGGAGCATCTGATCAACGATATTTTCCTGCTATCTTCGCTTGATTCCTCTGACAGCAAGGTTCATAAGGAAGAAGTTGATATGCGTTTTCTGCTGGAGGATTATTTCTATATGTGCGAAGAGGATTCCCATTATTCAAATGCCGAGCTGCACCTGAATATCGTCAAAGATCTGGATGTCACACTGTCTGTAGATCCTATCCTTATCCAGCGTGTACTGGACAACCTGTTCACCAATGCACTCAAATACAGCAAGGGTGTGCCCTACATAGAGCTTGGTGCCTATATAGAGGGCTCTGAGCTTGTCATCTACGTGGCTGACCACGGCATCGGTATCTCCAGACGCAATATTGAGAAAATCTTTGAACGCTCCTATACTGTGCAGAAATCCCGTACTCCCGGCTCTGATACAGGAAGCGGCTTTGGTCTTTCTATTGTAAAATCCATTATGGAGCATCATAACGGCACTGTCACCTGTGAAAATGAGCCCAAAAAAGGAAGCCGCTTTATTCTCCGGCTTCCACTCTGATACTCTATTCAATAATCGTCTTGTTCGCAATTTTTATCTCCCGGTCGCAATATTGCAGAATACTCTTTCTGTGGGTGATGACCAGACATGTAGGTCTGGGTGTGAGTCTCTGAAGTCCGCGTATGACCTCCTGCTCCGTAGCCTCATCCAGTGAAGAGGTCGCTTCATCCAATATAAGAAAAGGCGCCTTTTTCACGAAAGCTCTTGCAATGGCGATTCTCTGGGCCTGTCCTTCTGACAGGCCATGTCCGCGCTCCCCTATCACGGTATCTATGCCCTTTGGCAACTCCTGTACAAAATCATATGCGGCAGCCAGCTTCAGTGCCTCATTCATTTCTTCCTCTGTAGCATTCAGGTTACCCATTCTGATATTTTCCCGCACTGTTCCACTGAATAACGTATTACCCTGAGGCACATAGGCAATGAAATTCCGCGTTGCGGCATTCGCCTTCTGTGTCTCGCCTTTTTCATTATAAAAGGTCACACTGCCCTGTATATTGCTCATAAAGGACATAATAATGCGGATCAGTGTTGTCTTGCCGATTCCTGATTCACCGATAACAGCTACGAATTCTCCGGGAGCTATATGCAGTGATACATTCTCCAGTACGTTATCCTGCGTATAGCCAAAGGTCAGCCCTGACACATCAACGCCTGCCTGGACGACTGCAAGAGGCTCCTCCTCCTTCTCTTCCAGAGGAAGCTCCTGTAATTCCATGATTCGCCCTGCTGATGCCAGAATCGAGACAACTCTTGGAATCTGCTGTGCCAGTCCCATGACAGGAGCCTGCACTCTGTTGACCAGTGTCAGGAATACCGACATCGTACCGTATGTAATGGCTTTTCTTGAAATCTGTATCGCACCATAGGCAAACGCAACGATATAACCGACCTGGAAGGACATGGACATGGCAGTAGAGCTTATCAGTCCCATCTTCGTTCTCCTGTATACCCAGCCAAACCTCTCTTCTCTAAGCTGTGTCAGTCTCTGCGTGGAATACTCTTCATTGGCAAACGCCTTTACGATCAACAGGTTGGCAAGACTCTCCTGAAGGAAAGAACGATAGACCGCCTCTGACTCCTGCACCTTTACCTGCAGTCTCTTAAGCTTCCTGCCAAACCACCAGGATGATACTGCTGCCACCGGTGCCACCAGCAGTGCGAAGCATGCAAGCAACGGTGAATAGCTGAATAACGTAATAAATACAAGCAGTAACTCCACTATCAGCTGAATGATGCTTGGAATCGTACCGATAATACCATCCGCCACATTGCCTGCGTCACTGGTCAGTCTGGTCATCAGATCTCCTGTATGATATTTCTTCACGTCCATCCAGTGAGAATGAATAATCTTCTCGTAGATCTGCTTGCGTATTCCAAAAGAAAACTTCTCCGTCAGCATCGTATTCATCAGCGTACCGAACACCGATACAAGCTGCAGTCCTATTGTCAGGATCAGATAGCAGACAATCAAGGTAATAATGGGATTCCCCTCTGTTGCCTCATCAATGATACGCTTAGTCAGGGTGACCATGACAAGTCCGACCACCGTATATAACAGGTTAAACATCATCATGACTGTGATTCGTCCCATGTAGGGCTTTGCATACTGTACAAGCCATTTCGCATACTGATACTGGTTAGACCTGTCACTCCATAAATTCTTTATCTTGCTCATATTCTCTCTCAATTTCTGAATTTGGCTACCATGGCATAACTGCTGCCATTTCCTCCGGTTACATACATCTGTCCACAGCGAAGCCACGCATGGGCGATCATTTTACCTTCATCCTTACCGACTCCAAGATACAGAGTGGAATGAATCCCTGCCTCCTTGAGCAGCTTCCTTGCTGTCATGGCTCTTACCAGACACTTGCTCTCCCACAGCGTATGCTCCGTGATCCTATTCACATGCGTACTGACTCTCTTGGCCTTCCTCAGGTTCTCCATCGTCTCCTCCTGCGGGGATTCCCCGCCACGCTCTCCCATCATACGCTCCAGCTCCTGCTTGGGCAGCCACAGGATACACATACGGTAAAACCAGGTGTAGAAATATATCTTGATACTCATCCATTTTTCATTGTTATAACGGATGTAATTCCATATGCGTGACACAAATACACCCCCTCAATAACGCTCTCTATGCACTGAAACCAGTATAGCAACCAGCCTGTAAAAAATCTATCGGGTTTTGTAACTTTTTTCCTATTTTTTCATTCGGATTTTGTTGACGAAAACATATTACAATCTTATAATTTAAATGTAGTTGGTTATTAGGAATGAGAGAAGAGGAACACTACATGATGAACGATAACACAATAGTACATCTGGTGAAGCATCTGGATGTCACAGACCTTGCCGGTGAGAAGGTTATGATTGATTTCGCCACCGGTAAATACTTCCTGCTAAAAGGCTCAGCAAATGAAATATGGGACATGCTCGATCAGGATGTTACCATTTCAGAGATCAGAAATTCACTTATGAACATTTATGATGTTGATGAACCTACCTGCACAGCTTCCATACATAGCTTCCTGCAGCAGATGGATCAGAACGGATTTATTGAATTCCACAACTGATAACAAAAGATTGCCACGGATGTTCTGTGGCAGTCTTTTTTATTTGATGCCATCCATAAGATGAAATATCATATCAGCCAGCTGTTCTACTGTCTGTGTGTGAAGCGACCTCCTAAGCTCATAGACTGGAATATCCCTTGCTATTCTCAGGCACTGGGAGAATACCTTCGGTGTAACCCCCATCTGCCGATAGCTTCTTTTCCGATACAGATTGTTGCTGATCCATTGAAGCTTCCCGCTTCCCTGATGCTCTATCAGCTCTACCTCTTCCCCGTCATGATTGAGAGTCAGTATGAATATTGCCTTCAAAGGACGGGGGATAGCTCCCCAATACGCATCCTTCATGCTCAGGATATATTTCTCCCGCTCTCCGTCATTTATATAAGTAAGCTCGTCCTTCTTAAGCTTCTGCTGCTCTACTACATTAAGGCACAATCTCCTTGTCGGATATGCACCTTCTATATATATTCCATCCTCTTCATAGCTTAATGCCGCCACATCATCTGTGATAAAACGGCAGTTTCGCTTTAACAGATAATCTGCAAGCGTTGACTTCCCGCTTCCGCTGTCTCCGCTGATCAGGAATGCCTGATTCCTGTCCGGAAGCATAAGACCACTGCCATGCAGAATGATTTCTTCTTTCTCGACCTTAATGATAGCCAGTGCCATATTCAGAATCCACTGATGGAACATCGGACTGTGTACATCCATGACCGGTGTGTATTCTATCAGATTCCCGTCCGATATCACGAACAGTCCGATTGTGTGATAATACAACATACTGCGGTTACGGTTGATTTCACAGACACTCCATTCCTGCCCATCCTCTGACCATTCCGCTCTCTCCGTCCTGATGGTCTCCTCTATCCTTCCTATCTCCTCCTGCATATCGGCATATCTGATACTGACCTGCGCATACGCACTCTCCCTGCATTCATACGCCTCCCCGAGCTCAATATCCGACTCCACTATCATACCATATATCTTATATAAATACATTCGCTCTCCTTACTACGACTATAGAGAAAAAGAGCTGAACAAAGCCAGCTCTTTTACATAAGATAACAGTAACTATTCAGAATAGTTACTGTTATCTTTAGTTAGTACTTGTACTTCCGTTACCAGGTCTCCACCACTTGCCATCTGATAACTGCTGCCATGGTCCATCAAAATCATCATCCGGAAGTAATCCGTTCTGAGTCATTTCCAGAGATAATTCTTCAGCTTCTGCATTCATCCAGGTTTTTTTCATCTTATACTCCTCCATTTTTCTCTCATAAAATATTTGTACAATACTGATTATATGGATTTTCCCGATCAATACAATAGTTCCTGTCTATTTGTTAGATTTTGTTAGATTTATCCTGGCTTCATATTGTAGAAGGAGTAGTGTATACATATGCCTGGTCAGATCAAATGCCGAATATGCTTCTATGTTCTCCTTGTCAGTCAGATCCTTCCTGGCTCTTTTCGTATCCACGTATCTGCTCGACTCGTACTTATCATACAGCTGTATCCATTCTTCCCGTATCTTCTTCCAGTCTGTTCCCATACGGTATACAAGGTCTGCGCTCTGCTTCCCTCTCTTGTGAAAATGAAATACATGTGGCGGCATGATATCTTTTAGGTATACCTTGATCAGTCTTCTGTCTGTCCCATTCTTGCAAAACTGCTCTACAGGCAGATGAATACAGAATTCTATCACCCTTTTATCACGGGTCGGATCTCTCTCCAGAACTCCCGTTACAAGGCTCATCTTCATATAAGATTCCCCTATCTGTCTGAGCGCCAGAAAATGAACCAGTAAATGACGATATTTTTCAAAGTCTCTTACTACCTTGAAATTCTCCTCATTCATCTGCTCCAGTCTCTGCCTGCATCCATTATCATCTGCTGCCTTTTTCCTGACAAAGGATCTGCCATATGGGGATGGCTGCGCCCTGTATCCTGTCAGGTTATCCTTAATGATTCCCCCTAATGCATATCTGCCCGAGAATCCCATGTTTTTTGCAAAGGCTTGCACCTCCTTCAGCAGTCTGATATATCTGTGCTTTCTAAACAGGGTATTCATATACACATCGAGATCAGAAAAAGATACCGATGTATTTCCATAGCTTCCGGTCAGCATAAGTCTGGCTCCCTTATGATATGCCTGCTCCATTCCCTGAGTAAGCCACAGGCAGTTCTGTATGGATTTAAAGGGTATCTCAAGAACTTTTGCTTCTTCCTCTATCAGCTCCCATGGCGTTTTGCCATTCAGATCCAGATAGGTGGATTCTATATTACCATAGAATTTCGCAGTTTTCTCCACGTCCTCCTGCTCATTTTCTATATACCGTCCACTGTTATCATAGTCATAGCCCTTCATAGGCACAGATGTGAAGGAATACAGCTTCTTACCCTGTTGCTTCAGATAAGGGGCTGCTATGGCTGCCACTGCCGTGGAATCCAGACCACCACTTAACATGATGGCTGTCTCCTGTGGACTTCTCATGACATCCCTGACAGCCTGCGACCAAAGCTTCCTGAATTCCTCCTGGTACTGTTCGTCTGTCTGCTGTCTGTTCTCCCTGAAATCAGCAAAAGGCTGCCAGTATATCTGCTTTCTGATCTCTTCTTGCGTTATCGTGATACACTGTGCGGGAGCTGTCCTGTATATGTCCTGTATCGGATTTTCCTCTGTCTCACTGATCATGGACAGGTAATCCATTGACAGGAAATCCAGCATCCAACGGTCATTGAGCTCTACATCAGGTGCTATAAGTCTGAGCGGCTCCAGCAGAGAGGAGAAGTAGACAACATCCCCCCTCTTTGTGTAATAGACCAGTCGGTTACCCACTGCATCTGCTGCAATCTCAATTGTATTCGTATCCTGGTTATACCATACAAAGGCGTAGGCTCCCAATATGTCATTGAGGCACTCCATGCCATATCGCCGAAGCATCCGAAACAGGAGTTCTCCATCAGGTATGGTATCTACCTCCTCCTGTATTCCTAAACGTTCACACAGCTCTCTTCGATTATCCAGCACAGCATCCACCGTAAAGTAAATACCGGACTCCGTGCAGGGTAATTGCTCCTCTTTTGCCTGTGGCACAAAATACTGGATTCCACAGCCCATATAAATATGCTGTGCACATATCTCTTCGTACCTGTCTATTCTGCATTTTGCAAATGCAGCCTTTAAAAGCCTTATCTCTTCTTTCGCAATCTCTCCTCCGGTCAGGTTGACAGCTCCCCATATAGCAGACATTTCAAGTCCTCCCTCAATCAAAAATGTACTCTCGGAGTCTTCTAAATGAAGCATTCTGAGATAGATTTTCGATATACAATGACATTTTCGCAGTGCGTACATGGTATGTACGACGAGAAAATGGAAGCAGTATATCGGAAATGTAGCCGGAATGCTTCGTTTAAAGAAGATTCCGAGAGTACATAAAATATCTTACACTGCAATACAGGCTATATAGATTTGGAATACTGCATTTTTCCTATGCTATATGATGTATCAGGAAGCGATGCATATACTGCTCGTTACTGCCTTTATTGTTTCTTTTTCTTTGCCTTAGATACTACTGCTGCCAGCATGGCACTCACACCTGCTAACAGAAATGGATATTCTGTCCTTGGAGCATCACCTGTCTTCGGAACGGTATCTGACAGCGGAACCTGCTCATCATCAAGAACCACGATATCAGGCTCAAAGGATGATGCCAGTGGAACATCCTCATCCGGAATTACTGTAATACCATCAGACAATGGTGTGACTACGTCAGGAATTACAACTGTATCGCTGCCTGTAGTGTCATCATTCTGAGTCGGTGTGTCAGATGAACCACCTTCAGAGGGTGTATCCGGAGTATCCGGGGTGTCCGGGGTGTCTGGTGTATCCGGGGTGTCTGGTGTATCCGGAGTGTCCGGCGTATCTGGTGTATCCGGGGTGTCCGGTGCATCTGGCGTACTTGCCTTGCACAGGTGTCCATCAATATGATAGCCGTCATTCTCGTGCTTAAATGTATATCCTACGAAATATACACTGCCCTCCTGCGTCATCCAGTCCGGCAGCTGATCTTCATCTGATCTCAGAACAAACATGGTCTCCGGAATGATCTTCTTCGTCTTCGTATCATACTTCCAGTATATCTTGTTCATGGTTCCGTTATCTGTGGAAGAGATACCAAGGCCGATTCTCTTATCAGCTTCTCCGTACAGCACAAGCTTGCCGTCCTTTGTCCTGTAGTCATACAGTTCTTTTACATATGCCTTGAAAATATCATAAGGAACTACGATATCTGTTGTTTCGGATATTGGAGCGAAATTAATCTGATCACGGGTAACAACATCAGCGTCTCCCTTATCGAACTGCTTATCATTACTGTAGCTGAATTCTGCATTTTCATTCTTGGTGCCGACAAGCTGTCCATATACACCTGTTACGACCTTACTCTGACTTGCCTTGACCAGTTCATCTGCCCATGCCACATAGCTGGCTGCTGCCTTCTTCTCGTCTCTGACCTTATACAGATCCTGTCTGGCACTGTTCATTGCTGCAATCTTCCTGGTCAGCTCCATACGAAGGGAAGACAGGTTCGGAACAGTATTCTTAACGGACATGATCACATCATCCAGTTCATTCTTAGCAGTATCATATTTCTGCTGTGCCTGCTCAATATTCTTCTCTGCTTCCTCGATCTTTGTCTGTGTATCCTGATTCTGGGCATTGGAGTCTGCCGTATTAGCGGCTTCATCTGCACCGGCATTCTGTACTGCTTTCTGTGCTTCCTTTACACTCTGCTGCATATCATCTGCTGCCTTCTGTGCTGACTCATATGTATCTTTGGCTTCTTCTACAGTCTGCTGTGCCTGCTCGATTTTCTCCTTCTGCTCTTCCAGATCTGTCTCTACGATTTCTGCCAGCTCCTGTCTGATTTCTTCTGTTTCCTGGGTCAGTCCTGCCTCTGCATTGAACTGTTCCTGCTCTTCCTGTGTATATTCAAGTATTTCTCCATTATAAGATATCAATTCATATCCGTATGCCTTGGCACAGGCATTGTATCTCTTGATCTCATCCTTTAATTTAGCTTCTGCATTGGAGAAAGCCTTCTCTGCCAGATAAGCTGCATTGTATACATCCTTGGCAGCCTCCTTGACAGCCTCAGCATATTCTGCTATTTTCTCATCATCTGAATTCTCATCAAGTGCCTTCTCCAGCTCTGCCTTGGCATTCTCTGCAATCTGTGTCTGTGTATCGACATAATCCTTCATTGTTACAGTAGTAATACTGCCGTCTTCTTCAGTCTTCTCACCGACAATGACCTCATATTGTTCCTCTCCATCCGGATCAGTCACTGTAACCAGACTATCCTTCACTTCCTGCTCTGTCTCGTCTGCCCCGGACTGAATCTTGCTGGCAGCCTCTTCAAGTGCTTCGCTGTTCTCCTCAACTTCGCTCTCAATAGCTTCAAGCTTCTGCTCGGTATCCTCTGCTATTTCAGATGCTTCCTGTGCAGCTTCTTCTGCCTGCGATGCTGCCTCTTCTACAGTCTCCTCAACCTCGGAAGCAACCTGCTGCAGATCTTCATCCTGTGCTGCATTGTCCGCATTCTGACTGTCTGCTCCGGCTTCATTATCTGTGTTCTGGTTGTCTTCACCGGCTTCATCACCTGTGTTCTGGTTGTCTTCTCCGGCTGCATTATCCTGCTGCTGTGCCTGTACTTCTACTTGTTCCTGCACATCCTGCTGTTCCTGTACCTGTACAGACTCTTCTGCTCTGACTGTCAATCCTGAATTACTCACCAGCATAACAGTCATTGCTGTTACAATACATCTTTTGACAATAGCTCCTCCAAGTTTACGCTTCATACATAGTACCCCCTTGCTCTCTCAATCCCAATAAACTTTTGTTTAGCTCAATAGTACTTTTATTCTATAACGAAATAAAGTGAATGACAACTTATTATGTTCATTGTCATTCATTTTCATAAATTCTTTCCAAAATGAATTAGGCAATATGCCCCAAAGCAGTATCTTGCCAGCCAGATATTGAGCTTATCCTTTATTGGAAAGCACTTCGTGTCCGTTTCATTATATACCTGAATATAGAACCGCTTTAATTCTGCAGCCATATCAGACATTCCCCTGTGGAGCGCCTGCTTTCTTTTGCGTGCCATATTTCTCAGAAAATAGGAATCAAACAAAGGATACAGCTCCTTAATGCTCGTCTTTCGGATCTGATTTCTCAGATATAACAGGGCATCTCTATAGGCAAGATACAGATCAGGATCTCCATCATTCATAATACTGCCTTTTCTTTGACGATATCCATACAACTTCTGCTCTACCCACACAGCCCTTGTGGCATCAGACAAAACATCCATATTAAAATAATTATCTTCCATTTTCCTGCCCACCGGAAAGCTGTGCTCTCCAATCAGATTCTTCCTGTACAGCTTATTATTTACGATGACAGCCGTGACATTCCACGCATCTGTCAGGTGCTTAAGCAGCTGTACTCTGTCTTCTGTCTTTTCTCTCCACACAGCTTCATATGCCGGGAAGGTGAATCCATCCTCATAGAAGAGCACCTCCTGACAGATTGCAACATCCGCCTGTGTCCTCTCAAGTGCCTTGACCATCCTGCGGTAAGCATCCTCATAAATGATATCATCCGAATCCAGAAATGCCACATACTCGCCTGAGATGATCTCAAGTCCTCTGTTTCTGGCTGCCGACAGTCCCTGATTCTTCTGGTGAACTACGCGGATTCTGGTGTCCCTCTTCTCCCATTCATCACACAAGGCGCCACTTTGATCTGTGGAACCATCATCAATCAGTATGATTTCCAGATTCTTATAGGTCTGTCCTGTCAGGCTCCCTACACACGCATCCAGGTATGCTGCAACATTGTATACAGGAACTATGACACTGATCAGTGCATTCTCCATACAAAGCCCCCTTTATATCCCCCTTATTCTCTGATACAGAAAGTACACAGGCCTGCATCGATATGCCAGTTGTATGATCACTCTGTCCTTCATGGAACACCTGCTGTATTCGATGCATGGATAAAGTCTCTTACTATAGGCCTGATACAGCTCTCCACTCAGCTGTGAGAATCCTGCTTTTTTCGCCATATATTGAAGTCTGGCCAATTCCTTGAACACATATATATCCATGGGCGCTTTGAGATCTGCCAGATCACTTCCGGAAATAATTTCTCTCTGGTGCCACAGAGCCTGCGTCCAGAAGCTGTACACATCCCCGTTACCTGAGTTCATGGTACTTCCCGGTCTCTGCCTGTAGCCATACAAGGCTTCTTTAAGCCATACTGCTTTGGATATCCGGCTCATAAGCTCAGGCTGGATATACATATCCTCCATTTTGATATTTTCACGGAATCGCACCTGGCAAAACAGCTCTCTTCTGTATAATTTGTTCCATGCAAAATTAACCGGACCGGTCCAGCTATCCATGAAATGAGCAAATACCTGCCTTTTATCCTCTACACTTTCTATATGATAAGCCGTAATCTGTGAAAAGTCACAAAAGTCCCCACTGAATGCAAGTTCATGGCAGATCGCAACATCTGCGCCCGTCTCATCAATTGCCTCTGTAAGCCACTGGTACATCTGTGGATGAATCACATCATCCGAATCCACAAAGCCGATATAATCACCTGTTGCAAGCTCCAGTGCCGCATTTCTTGAAGCAGAGATTCCCTGATTCTTCTGATGAATTACCACGATTCTGTCATCTGTTCTGGCATACTGGTCACATATTGTACCACTCTGGTCTGTAGAGCCATCATCTACAAGTATGATTTCCAGCTTCTTATAGGTCTGTTTTATAATGCTTTCTATACTTTCTTTCAGGTATCCTGCAACATTATATACCGGTACAATAATGCTGATTTTTCTCTCCATATGCATTTCCCTTATTTCACCAATACTGATACTGCCTGCAGCTGGCTTGCATCCGTACCTGATACAGATATTGCCAGCTGCCCGGTTGTCAGATATGTACCATAGTCACCCCAGGATATATTTCTTCCGGGACTGTTCAGGGATATTTTAATCTGTGCAGTTCCCTGCGGTACTTCTACTATGATGTCCTTTTTCTGAAGCTCCTTACCGGACAGATACTGTCCTGACGCATTATAGAAAAGGATTCTCTGCAGCCATATATCACTTGCCTCTCCCGTAGCGGTCAGACTCAGCATACACTGTGAAACCGAAGCCTGCTGCCATGGTATCGTTGCAGTAATCGTTCCCCAGTAAGCGTTCTCCAGAACTCCTGAGCTCAGATTGGGCATCTTATTCTCATATTGCGCCTGCTGGTTAAGCACCACTGCATTCACTGACTGGTATGCAACTCCTCTGGCTCCATCCATCAGCGCCTGAAGCATTGCCGTATCAGATTCTGCGAAATTGCGTCGGTTGATCACTCCATAATCTGAATTATTGTCCCACCAGATACATTTCATGCCATGCTCTGCTGCTCTGGCAACATAGTTGGAAGCCTGTCTGGCTCTGATACCTGCTGCCGGATAGGAAGAAGTCGTTCCGAATTCTCCGATGACAACAGGTGCACCGATTCTGTCGGAAAAAGCCTCCAGCTGAGCAAAATCACTCTCAATGTCCTGATTGTATTTCTTCGTATAAAAGTGCACCTGCACGATCAGTCTGTTGCTTATTGTGTCCTGCGGCAGTACAAATGCCTGCAGGATATCTGCACTCGTTCCGTCAAGTAAAGTAGGAACCATCAGAATTCTGGAAGCATTGTTTCCACCTGTCTGTCTGACTGTTGTGACAAATATCTGGTTCATACGGTTCATCTGATCTGCTGCCAGAGCACTGTAATTCCAGCTTTTCTCCACATTATCGATTTCATTGAAGCCTTCAAATATCAGATGCTCATCATAATCCTTGAAATATGTAGCGATCTGCTGCCACAGACTCTGGGAGTTCGCCAGTACCTGCTGCATTTCGGTCTCTGATACACCGGCATACAGAATAGGCTGGTCATGATGGGAATTCAATATGACATACATCTGATTGGCAAGCGCATAATCAACGACCTCCTGGACTCTGGCAAGCCACTCCTGCCCGATATAGAGTCTGCCCTTTTCATCTACTCCTGTATTGTAATACCAGGTGACCGGTATTCGTATCGTGTTGAAGCCGCACTGTGCCACATAGTCTATCAGATCCTTCGTCACATAAGGATTGCCCCAGTTCAGCTCCTGCTTCAGATTCCGGTCTGCCCCCCGGCTATTCTTATCGCATTTGGAATCCAGAGAATTACCAAGACTCCATCCTACGTTCATCTTCTGCATGAATGCTTCTGCCGTGAGTGCATCCATCCTGCCTTTTACCTGGTAAGACTGATATGGCTGTAACCCGAAGGAAGGATAATTCTGTATCAGACTCTTATATTCTTCTATCGAATAGCTACCCTGTCGCTTGTCATTGGTATATACTGTCAGTGCGATCTTGGCTGTACCTGCATTCTTCTTCCATTTCTGTCCACTGTGAAGATCCGAACCTGCTATTACCTTATTCTGACTGTCCAGCTCCAGAATGTTCATTTTCAGATATCCTCCCGGAAGCCATACCTGATAGGTTCCGGCATCTGGTATACAGTATGCCTGATAGGCAATCTTAGTCCGGTCAATGATGCATTCTCCTGTCTGATAGACATAGCCTCCGGCCTTCCAGTTATCTGCTCTGCCAAAATCAGCATCCTTTATAGCTATGGTCGGAACCTGATAGGCTTCCCTCTGTTCTGTCGAGAATTCTATCTGCAGTCCGTTCTGAAAAAGTGACTGGATATCTGTCCCCCAGACAGAGCTGCTTAATGTCAGATGGACGTATTCTGTATTGGTCTGCCTGGTGAATTTGCTACCATTCTGATATTTATCGGAATATTTGATCCATTTGCCATCCTTGTCGTACTCTGAAATGGCAATCTGTATTCTGGAATCGTTCGCAACAATATAGTAGGATGGCTGGGCTACTCTGTACCATACGATAGAGCTTAGACTTCCGCCTGATTCTTCAAATTCACCGCCCCAGCTCTTATACCAGCCTTTCTTGTAATTCTGTATGTCATTGAGCTCTTTGCCGGTTATGTCGTAGGCCTTTGACTGTGCCCTTGCCTGCATCACCCATATATTTGCCGTCATAACTGCAATGACCAGCAGCAGGACTGCCCATATCATGTATTCTGTGAACTTGCTTCTGCCTGCTTTTCTATTCCCCATCTTCTTTTCCCTCTGTTCTATTGCATAATGACTAACTGTTCCAGTTTTTTATAATATTCTTCTGTATTGTATGGTGTGACCGGTATTTCATCAGGCTTCCATGCTGCGATCATCTGCACGGCCTCCCTGACATTTTCTGCATATTGCAGATACTTGCAGTCCTTGAAGGTTGCATAGGTTGCCTTTACCTTATGGTGATTATTGCCAAGTACGATACAGGGTGTTCCCATGATCAGGGAAAAGATCATTCCGTGCAGTCTGTCCGTAACAACCAGCTGCGCCCCCGCAAATACGCTCCATTTCTTCATAAGCATAGCTTCTCTGTCCTGTCTGTCAATATCTCTTCCAAGACAGGTATCTGTTATGCGTACATCTGAAGCTTTCTCTGTACACGCCTGCCGCAAGGCCTTTTTTTCAACGGTTGTCAGAGCACTCTCCAGATCGGAGCGCAGACACAGTACAATGCCTTTTCTCTGCGTCTGAACCGGTATTCTGCCGCTCAAATATGCCACAATATCATTCACACTCTCGATATCAGCGGTGAACATGGACTGCATAGTCTGTGCAGATACTGCATCCCTGGCGCATATAGTCAGCCTTTTGCATTTATTATAGACCTTTACCATCTTCCTCTTCGTCCGTTCTCCCTGTTCATCCTGTGAGAAATAGATGGTCTGTGGGAATATGATGATCCTGTTGTCCACAAAAGCTTTCAAAAGCTTCTGTCTGAAGACCTCCGCAAATTCATACAGACTTCCCATATTGCCGCCTCCCTGACATACGATCACATCCTTCTTGCCTATCTCCTTTGTGAGCTGTATCACAGCCTCTACTGTGTCCCAGCCATCTATTGTATAAAGCTGGTATTCCGGCCTCTTTGCGGTCAAGGCTTCCAGGTATTTCTTCTGTGCATAGGCAATGGCGTGATCTCCAAGATTATCAAAGCAGGGCAGTTCAAAGAAAATGATTCTTCTCTCTTTTCCTTTCGCAAGCTGAAAGTCAAACCGGTCAACAGATAAAATACCTGCCTCTCCCAGTGCATTCTTCAATTTATATCGGCAATCCTGTACTTTCTTTACAGCTTCCTTCGTTCTCTGATATGACTGCACAACTATGGGAGCTGCTGTATATATTTTATACAGCCTTCTGTCTTTAGCAGAAAGAAAGGAATTATTCTGAATGTTCTCCCATTCTTTATTCAGCAAAGTTAATACCTCTGTACGGTGCAGTGATGTATGAAGCCGCAGACCCAGCCTGATATATTCATACAGATAAGGCACAAGCTGCGCCAGACACAGGTCTGCGAGCCGCTCCTCCTTATGCTCCTTCATGAAATGATAGCGTTCTGTCTGTGACACTATGATCTGATAGCAGTTCTCCAGCCATTTCGTATCTTCCACATGACTCGAGATACTACCCTCTCTGATCTGATAATAATACAGATACCGGGGAATGCTGCAGATACGTTTTGCACGGTAGAATAAAAGATAGGTCGTTGCAATGTCTTCATAATTCCTTCCGTCCGGATATCTGATACTCTGAAAAAGAGATGCCTTGTACAGTTTATCCCAGGCATAGTTTCTGATACCCTGATCCCGTATCAGAAGCTCCAGTGCTTCCACACCTGTATACTGTATGCTCTCATCCACAATCGGCTCTTCAATCAGCAGACGATCTCCACGCTCCGTATAATGGCAGCATATTGCAATCTCACTCTCATATTGTACACAGGCCTGATACAATTTCTCGAACATATCCACACTGATATAATCATCACTGTCTACAAATCCGATATATTCCCCCTGTGCAATATCCAGTGCCGCATTTCTCGCACTGGAGAGTCCTCCATTCTCTTTGTGAATGACCTGCACTCTCTCATCCTTTTGTGCATAGGAATCACATATCGCACCGGAGCTGTCCGCAGCCCCGTCATCTACCAGTATGATCTCCAGCTTCGTATAGGTCTGTGCAAGAATAGATTCCATACATCTGTCCAGATATTTCTCTACATTATACACAGGCACAATTACCGTTATATAGCCTTGTCTCTCTCTCATCCTTATCTCCATATCCTCATTTTGGGACTCATTATCTCCCTGTATGTCCACATATCTGCCGTACCTTATTCATTATGACCTGAAACCCTTCTGTCCTGCAATATGCCAGCACGAATATGCTGCTGCATACAGCTGCTGTTACTACAACCTTAAGAATCAGCGTCATCCAGTCTGTCACTACCCAGCCGGAAAAGACATAGGACAGCACAGCAATCACACAGGCAAGCAGACCGATATTCTTCAGGATAGATATATAATATCCTGTTGCCCTGCTGTTAAAATATTCGTGAAAAAGCAGCTTAGGCTCATACCAGAAATACGTACTCAGTCTTGCAATGGCAGACGCAAAAATAATACCTGCAATTCCCATGAATCTGCCAAGAATGACAGATAAGACAATATTTACAATGGCTCCCGCCAGCATCATATATTTGGTCTTCATATACAGTCCTGTCGCATCACGGTAGATCCAGAGAGGCTGCAATGCACAGGAGAAATACGTGTTCACTGTCACTGCAATTACCGTCAGCATGGAGAAGGTATACTCCTTTCCCAGCCATACTGTGATCACATCATTGGCAAGTAACCCAAAGCCTGCTGTAATGATTCCGCAGAAGATAAAGCTTGCAGACTGCATTGCCTGAAAAATCTGCAGTCTTTTCTCCGGGCTGTCCCTGGCTATGACATTTCCAATACTTGCCACCAGAGACGAAAAGATAATCTGCTCGATCAGAAGCAGCTTATTACTTAACATGAGATAATTACTGTAAAGACCAACTGCTGCCGTTCCTATGAGCATGGAAATCAGCAGATTATCTGTCGCCGAAAAAAGCGTTCCACTCAATTTATAGATGAACACTGATTTCATATTGTTAAATATGCCCTGCTCTACTTCCTTTTCCACCCTGGTCTGCGTATTGGCATTTCTGATATAAGGATATTCCTTCTGTGTCTGCCAGGATGCAATCGCATTGGTCAGAAACTGTGCCAGCACACCAATTATGATATAAAGCATATAATTAGCTGTCAGATAAAGCGCCAGAATCTGCAGTATCGTCTTTGTCAGGGTTGCCCACATACGGATATTGACGATCTTATAATCCTTCTGGTCTGCAGTCATGAGGGTAGTCTTGTATACAAAAAGATACGAAATTACGATATTAGCCAGCGAGAACAGATAATACCATGTAAGATTGGGAATCTCCTCCTGCGTATTCACAATGTATTTCAGGAAAGGCACACATAGAAGTCCCAGTACAGTAACCGTAACCGCTATGATATGGTAGACCTTCTTATAAAAATGAATCAGCGCTGCAATCCTGTCCTCATCATGCTCTGCCAGCGGCTTATAGAAGCTATAAGCCATAGCCGTTCCAAAGCCAAGATCAGCCATGGACAGAAGAGACAGCACATCTGTAAATATTCCGTTCAGTCCCAGATACTCTGTCCCCAGAGTATTGATAAATACTGTTCTGGATATAAAGCTTAATATGAGTGTCACAGTCTGATAGAGGAAGCCTGATATCATATTTTTAGCAGACTGCTTCACACGTCCTTCGTTTATCTTCATTATTCTGCCTTTCTGTTCTGCCCTATTTTACGAAATTGAGATTCAGATTGTGATAGATCTCCATCATCATGCGGTATTTCTCCCTGTCCTTGAGTGTCCTTGCTCTCTCCATGGAATCCCTGTGAAGCAGGCCATGTACGCCTCGGCAGAGCCATGCAAGCGGAAGCAGTCCTTCCTTTCCTTCCAGCCACGGATAATATTCCTTCATATACTGTGCTGTCGGGAAATAATAAGTCAGATTGAAGCTCTTCTTCTGCTGTGGTGCATTCTGCTTGCACAGCTGACTCCAGATTCCGTTCTCACTCTTACCGTATATTCCGCAATCTATCATATACCGGAACAGGTTTACATAAAATTTTGAACATTTTCTATTCTCCATCCATATTAGAGCCAGCTCAGACATCTGTCTCTCAAAATTCAGGATTCCGCATTTCTTCAGCTCCTGTTCCACCTGTGTACGGTCTATGCTGTGTCCGTACTTTTGGTTAAATACATAGATATCCACAAGATTTCTGATACCACAGCCATTTTCATAAAAATGCTTGGCCATATGTGAAATCATATACACATAAAAATTCTCCCTGCTAAATTCATAGGTATATTTCTTTCCCTCCGCAGGCACTGCCCTGAACTGATCCTTATAATACATATACTGACTCTTATCTACTGTCTTCTCATAAAGATCCCAGTGCATCTCCAGTGTAAGAAACGGTGCTTTCTGATATATGACATGATGCTTGATTGCCTGAACCTTCACAAATCCGGCTTCTTCCACGATCCTATCCGTATCAGTGAAGTCATCCTCGTAGATCATAAAATCAATATCACTCATTTCCCGCAGCTCAGGTCTTGGATAAATGTGCTTCATGACAGCACCCTTTAATACCTGATTTCTGATTCCTGTCTCTTCCAGCTTCTCCTGTAGTCTATCTGCTATCTGTACCTGCAGCAGTGTCTTTAATGTACTTGTCTTCAGTGCATTGCGGCAGCTTTGTGCCTGCTCCTGTGTGAGAGGAAGTCTGATCAGTGCACCAAGTATCATGTATGGCATCTGGGCTGAATATGCAATCTGCTCCAGTTCTTCATATGTAATCGTATCCGGTATCGCCTGCGGTGTCCGGTTCTCCAGCTGTGCCCTGATCAGTTCTCCTAAATATCGCATCAGAATGATATCTTTACTATTGTCCATTGCTCTCTCCTGACTGTTCCACATTCTCTGCACTCTCTGCCTGTGACTGCTCCTGACCTGCATCTGGGGCTTCCTCCTGCGGTAATGCCTCCTCCTGTGGCTGCGCCTCATCCGGCTCCTGCAGCTGTACAGGTGCTTCTATGGCATTCCAGCTGTCCTCGATTTCCTCGAGATGCTCTACATAATAAAGCATATACTCTGCTCTGTTCTGGAAGAAATCCTGTATACGCTCTGTCTGTCCCTGATAGAAGCCTGTATTGGGATATGCATAGAATCTTCCATAGCTGCTGGCTGCCATCTTGCCAATCCTTGCAGATATACTGTCCAGCTCTGCTGTTACATTCTCCTCTGTGAAAATCTGCTCTGCCATACGATGCATGGTTTCCTGAAGCTGTTTTCTGAAGGTTTCATTATGTATGAGAGCACGCAGAATCCTGTCTTCTCTGACTGTCGGCATCAGGAAGGAATCTATTGTACTGGTGGCTTTTCCATCTGCCATCAGTGCATTCATGGAGCAGTTGGTCTTGCCAATGATCCATCTCCATCTGCCATCTTCATATTCTCCCTGACCGGTCATAGATGTCTTCCATGCATACGACTCTTCAATGCCATAATCAATATTGGCAATATACATATTGGCACACAGATAATCCAGATAGCTTTGTACATCCATTTGCAGCTGCAGCTGCTCATAGTTACTTTCCAGGCTCATATCATTTGAGGTAATGAACTGAATCAGCCTGTCATATTCATTCAGATAATCATAATTTTCTATGATTCCATCCTTTGCCAGAATGACCTTGTTATCCTCAGGTATCGCATATTTATCCTCAAAATATACTCTGTCCAGCGGCTTTCTTAACATATAGCCGCCCCAGTATTCTCCGTTAATGAAGAGAACGCAGGGAGTAAGCTGTTGTGTCCCGACCTGTGTATCCTCTAAAAGATCATTCACCAGATACTCTCTTGCCTTGCTCTCATTATCACGTCTGTTCGTCTGAATCTCCAGTACATTGCTCACATCGTTAAAATAATCACACAATTCTGAACCGGTCCACGCTCCATTTCCATCACCTGTTACATAGAAGGATTTCTGAGGAGATTCCATGCTGTAATCTCTCAGTATGGATAATGCAATATCTCCGCCGTAGCTCTTGCCTTTATTTCCATCAAAGAATTCTATATGCGCCTCTCTCTTCCAGTCCATCTGATAATTCGCCTGAAAAAGTCCATCCTGCCCAGAAGCAAGTGCATCCTCATAATTGCGGCCCTGTACATAGATTCCCTGAAAATAATCAAACAGATTGGCTGCATCTGTTGATAAGGATATGACAGGCAGATCTACCAGATCACTGTTATTGGCGATTCCAATAAAATAAGACTCTGTCTTTTCCTCCAGAATATTGCCCTGTGCATCCACAGCAATTGCCCTGACTACAGTTCCCATCTCTATGCCGGATGGTTTATAGCCATTGTTCACAATATCTGCATAGACATAACCCGAGCCTGAGCGATTCGCTATTTTAACGGGCGCTGTATATTTCTCGGAGGCTGTCGTAGGTGTACTTCCATCTGTTGTATAATAGATATCCACACTGGGCTTATCTGTCATGGTAAGTGTAATCGTATCCGTATAGAAACCACCCGGCACTGAGAAGGTAAGCCTGTCCTCTGTTTTCAGAGCCTCCTGTGCATTATTCTCCCCGCGGGTAGGCGTCTGATAGCCCATTTCATCATTGCCTGTTCCTATTCTTCCATAGCTTTCCTGAACTGCAAGCTTAGGGAATGTCATGGTGAACAGCTTCTCTTCTCCATTTACCAGAGAAATCACATTATTTTCTTCCTGTCCCAGCTTTACACCGGCTTCCAGTACGACCAGACTTCTGGCCGGAATAGAGAATTCATCCTTGTAAGTCTTGACTAACTCACCATTCACATAAATGGCTGCTTCCTGCATATGGATTTCCTGTTTTCCAGCATTATACAGCTCTAGCCAGCCCTCCTGGTTCACCTCATTACATACCACATAGCTGCTATTCTTTCCGGATACTGAAGAGCCTGTCTCTCCTGTCTTGGTAATCTCTTCCTGCATCTGGTTCAGCTGTGCCTGTTCTTCCTTCTGATTCTTGCCTGATTGCTTCAACAACAATATCAGCACGATCAGTACCAGTACGCACAATACGATCATTATCACATCTTTTGTTGAAAATCCTTTTCCATCCTTCTTCATGTCTCTATCCATGCCTTTCCTGTACTGTATCCACGCTCTTCGTTGTCTTTCTGTATATATACCGGATAAAAGGAATCACGATACACGCCAGAATGCCGCCCATGATTCCGCCCATCAGATTGGTCACGATATCTGTCACTTCGAAGAATCCTCTGCCTGTCATAAGCTGGGTAATCTCTATCGAAGCAGTCGTAAGAAAGCTGTACCCTGTGATCATGATCATTCTTCTCCAGGCCTTATCCTCCCATCTCCATAAGCCCCACAGAAAGCCCCAGGGAACAAAGAAGCACACATTGAGGAATGCATAGAAGAACTGCTGCCTTTCATACCAGTCACCAAACAGATTGCCCATATGCAGATATGTATACATGACACCTCTGCTTCCTGCTTCTCTTCTGAATAATGTGAGCTGTGCACCAAAGCAGGCATAGCCAAGTATCAGTATCAGCAGCAGTTCTCTGCGCCACCCTGTCCTTTTGCCACGAATGCCTGCCTGCAGCATACAGCCAATATGTAATATGACAATACATATAACCCACATAAGAAGCAGCTGCTCCACAGATACGCCCCTGCTCTGCTGCCTGATGTAGTGAAATAAGTATTCAAAAAATTTCTGAACGTTAATCGTTATCGCTTCCTTTATAATTCAGGTAATTGTGTATGATTCTTCTGTGCAAGATAATATCCGTAGAACGGAATCTGCTTCTTGAGCTCCCTGTATCTTCTCTTCCTTACCAGCACCTGCACAATATCAAACACCTTCTGGTTCTTATGCAGCAATGCCTTGATCCTGCCCTTGAAGGTACGTGAGGTATCTGCCTTGATTCTCCATTCTCCGGCACATAAATGAACCGCATAATGCCTGCCGGTCACTGTACCGATCTCGAAATATTCCTTCGGGAAAATGACAAAGTCCTTCATATTCTGGAATCTGTTATTCAGAATAAATTCCGGATAATGGTGCAGAATATAATAAGTATAGTAATAATTGCTGGTAGCATAACCGTCTACGACCAGCTTTCCGTCGCGCCACTCAAACACCTTGCCGCTTCTGTTCGTGCCAAAGGTCGTATTATCATACATATCCAGCAGTGCTTTGATCAGCGGATTGCCTTTCCTTGCTCCTATGATTGCAGAGCCTACCGAACAGTCAAAGATGAAATTCAGGAAAGCCGGATAATCCAATAGCGGATCAAAGGACTTGCACACCTTGACATCCGTATCCAGATAAATGCCGCCATACTCATATACAGCCTTCAGACGGTAATAATCTCCGATAAATCCAAGCTGCTTCTCTGCATAGGTCTTTCTTACAAATTCATTCTCATCAAAGCTGCAGTTGGACTCATCCCAGCGCATCACCTGATATCCCTTTAGAATACTCCAGGTATCAATACAATCCTGCAGATCCTTAGGTATCGGCTTACCGCCAAACCAGCAATAATGAATGATCTTAGGTATCTTGTTCTCCTCTTTTTTCTGCATTTTTACTCTCTCCTAATACTCTCCCCGGTTGATCACCACATCATAGAAGCAGTCCTTCGTCTGGATGGACTCTGCCTCGAATCTGGTGCTTAATTTATGAAATCCTGTTGTCTGCTTCAGCAATGCATATTTATCTTCATCATAAGACTCTGCTATGTAGGTCGCCAGAATGTGGGAATCTACCTGACTGACGATCGGCATCCTGTTGTATTCTTCTTTGTAATATTCTACTGCCATCGTAAGAAACAGCTGTGTCAGGAAATAATCCTTTGCCCTGTCATTCTCCGTCCAATAGGTATACAGTAATTCTCTCAGAAGACATAAAATATTGTTATTGGTGCAGCTCTTGATGAACCAGTTGTTCAGCTCCATAATCTCAGGATTGAATCCGAAATAATAGAAGCTGTACAGAAATAATGGCTGCTTATCTATGAATTCCAGCATTTTCGAATCCGTACACAATACCGTAGCATCTATCCAGTAGCCGCCTTTTTCTATCAGCAGCTCTAACCTTAGCAGATCTGAGAAATGCGCATTCCCTATGATGCCCCTTTGCCATTTGTCCGTGATGTAATCCGGCATATTCACATATTCACCAAGATTATTCCCGTCGATTACAATAATCTTCTTATCCGGGATATTCTTCCTAAGAGACTCCAGACATCTCTTCACCAGAAGCGGCGCCTCCTCTATCCCCTGCAGCCAGCAGAACCATATCGTATCATTGTTTGCTGCCTTGGGCTGTTTCTCCCAGACAGGACTGGCACTGCATCTGTCCATATATTTTCTTCGAAGCTGCTTGTAATACAGCATGCGGTGTTTTTGTGCCACCATTACATTATATAGAAAAGACAGCTTTTTATTCCTGTATTTTGTTTTCATCATGATGTTGTCATATACAGAACCAAGCAGCATATGGTCTTCGATTTTATATTTTACCTTATCCAGCTTACCCATGTTACTTTATGCCTTTCTCTGATCGAAGAATTTACTTCTGGAGCAATACAGCATTTCTATCATGTGATATTGCTTCCTTCTGATCAGATATCGTATGATACGCTTCCTGCCCTTAAGCTCTACATGTGCCAGAGCCTTTTGAAGCTTCTCCTCCTCACATATGCTCTGCAGCAGCTCTTTTTTCCGCTGTGGTGTCAGTTCGCGGTTACAGCTTATCTGCTTCAGGAAGGTATAGGTATGTGTAACATACATCCTCTCGAAGCTGTGTATCTGCGCCTCATTCCTGTCAAATCCTCTGCAATATTCCATTGCTCTGTCGTAGAACAACGTCAGTCCCTCGAAAATATTGTCGTGGAACCGGGTGAGCAGACTTCCTGAGGATCTCAGAAAATATCTGTAATATGCCTTCGGATTAATTGCAATTCTCTCTGCATGGATAAAAACATCCGTTGCAAACAGATTATCCTCATACAGAGAATATCTGGTATCAAAGCATAGTCCATTGTCGCTGATCAGCTTACCTTTGATAAGTTTATTCCACGGTGCATTGAAGAACTCTCTGTCTACTGCCTCACTCACACACTGTGTGAAGAATTCTTCCCTCGTTCCGCTAAATGACACTGGGAATTCATTCACCTTCTCTTCCTTGCAGTCCACATTGAAATACCAGAAGCCAAACAACACCACATCTGCCCCGCTTGTGATTGCCACGTCAACATTATCCTGTATCACCTCCGGGGTAACTTCATCATCTGCATCAAAGAAGATCAGGTATTCTCCTGTCGCTGCCTTAATTCCCGTATTTCTTGCAGCACTCACACCACCGTTTTCCTTATGAATCACCCGGAATCTGTCATCTTCCGTGGCTGTCTCATCCAGAATGATTCCCGTCTGGTCAGTGCTTCCATCATCCACATAGATTACTTCCAGATTGGCATATGTCTGCATTTGCAGCTTTATTATGCTGTTCCTTATGTACTTTTCCCCATTATAAACAGGAATAATGATACTCACCCTTGGTTGCATTCTCTATCTCCACTTATTTACTCTTGACCTGATGTATTTTGAACCAGAATCTGCCTCTGCACTCCTGCCGTCTTCCATATACTGACACAGATACAGTGCAAAAATAATATACAGATACTTCAATGTCTGCAGGGAATCTACCCAGAACAGATTTACCGCATAACAGCCTGCTCCTACCAACAAAATCTTATACACCGCTTTACCATCCATGATGCATTTCTTTATCATTCCGCCCAGATGGAAAAGCAGGAAGAACACATACGTAACTAATCCCGGATAGGCATACCTTACATATTCCGCAATATAGAAGTTATCAATAGATTCAATATATGAGCCATTGATTTCCGAGGTAAAGGATCTCTTTCGTCCGATTCCCAGTATGGGATTGAGCCATTTTACCTGAAAAATATATTTCAGCTGGTCACGGTAGTTCGAGCTGCTGCTCAATGCCTCCGTATTACCACCAAACAGAACCGAATACTGCGTTCCCAGTATGGAATCCAGAATACTTGCAAACTGTAACAGGATATACTGCGCAATGCCCGTTCTGTAGAATACGACCAGAAATGCTGTGATTCCGGCTACAAGCACGATTCCGGCCAGTATACATTTCTTCTTATCGGTTCCTGAGGACAGTATAAAAAGCAGCAATGTCTCTACAAGGAACACACTAAGCGTCGAACGGGAGCCTGTCAGGAATACATTGATCAGAAGCAACAGAAACAATATCGGCCTGCACAACAGATTGACTTCGTTCTTCCTGTAATCAAAGCAGGAAAGCGGTGCCACAGCGACCAGCAAAAGCCCATAGCCAAGGGAATGGGTACAGGAGCTCATAATCCTGTAATTACCTGACCTGATAAATCTTCCTGTATAGATGCCCTTTATTGTCTCCAGATAGGAGAAGGGTGAACGTCCCATTGCATATTCCACGACTCCAAGTATCGTCATCAGATAAAGGAAGCCCAACAGATACCGGACAGTCTTCTCCACGCCGAGCACATTATGGATCACATAGATCAGCAGATAAAAGGACAGTATTTCAAGAAACGGATTCAGAAAAGCATTGATATCAGCCCTCAGTACCATGGTGTAGAGCAGTACGAACATATATGGCAGCAGCACCAGCGTCAGTCTGGAATGCAGAATCAGATCTGCAAAGGCAACCTTGCGTTCATCATCATAGATGATCATGAACAGCACCAGTATCAGCATCATTCTAAGCAGTGTAAAATCAAATAACGGCGTAGGAAGTCCGAAATACTGAGGCATGACAAAAAGACTGAACAGGAAGAAAACGACTGTCTTTTCAAATATCTTTTCCTCTCTTGCAGGCTTTATATATTTACTTGTCCGTACTGCGCTCTCTTGTGTCATGGGACATCTCCTTTAATTTCTTACCGCCATCATCAGCTCCACGGGAATCGCTCTGCATTTGTGATAGCATTCCCGATAAAACAGTGTCAGTGGTACAATATTCCATAATTTCTTATTTCGGAGCAGTTCTATCCGAAGTCTGGTCGCTTTGATGTTTTTCTCCAGCAGTGCAAGCTGTGACTTAGAAAGACCATTCTCTCTGGCATATTTCAGGGTAGCCATATGACTGTCCTGCAGATCTGTCAGGTATTTCAGCCTCTTCGTAATATCTCTTACCTTACGCATGGTCACGTTATTGGAATGAAGTCTTCTTCTGAGTGTGTAGGAATGATACATATACAGACCATCCATGCACAGCGCGAGCTTCCATACGAATTCATCATGTGCCCAGCCCTTATACCAGTAAGGCATTGCCCTCTCCAGCAATTGTCTGCGCATACACATGGTACAGCCCTGACAGCCTATGAATATATTTGCCGGTGTAAACTGCATTTTCTCCAGAGACTCATCGTTCCGGATCATCTTCTGTTCCCAGCCCGGTACTGACGGCGCATCCTTGGCACTGACGAAGGAATCGAACTCAGAGCCAAGAAGCAGCATATCAGGATGAGCCTCCATCAGGCCGATCATTCTCTCTGCTCTGTCTGCTATCCAGATATCATCCTGATCGCAGAAAAATACATAATCTCCGTTGGTCAGTCCCACTGCCTTCATGAAATTCGATGCATAACCTAAGTTCTCCTGATTCACCTCGACAGACCAGCTGCTCTCCAGCCCATGCTCTCTGATGTAGTGGCATATTACCTCTACTGTATCGTCCGAAGAGCCATCATCACAGATCCGCACCTCATCCACAGGCATCGTCTGAATCCGTATGGATTCCAGCTGTTCTTCTATGTACTGCGCTCCATTATAGGTTGCCATTGCTACAGATATTTTCATTCCATCAGCCTTTCATTATCTTTCCAAGGATTCTTCCTATGCACCTGCTGTTATGACGGTTTACAATCTTAATGTAACTTCCTGTTTTTCCATGGAAATATGGGTTCTTCTTATAAAACGGGAAGTTCTCATGAATAAAAGCGAACGTCTTATCCAGCAGCTTCGTCTCCAGCTCCTTATCCGTCACTCTTCCGATACGGCTTAGAGAGCTGCATAGACAGATCTTAACGCAGAAGTATTCAAGCTCAGCAGCATATTCCTCATAAAAGCCATTTCCCCGGTAAAAGTCCAGAATATTCTGTAACACCTGAAATATATTCCCGACCTTTCTGCTCTTATTCGCATTCATGGTAGAGGTCTCTCTCAGGAAATAATATACACAAGCTCTGTCCAGATAAGAAGCTTTCTTCACATAAGGTATCGTCTTGATATAAAAGGCAGTGTCTTCGTATATCAGCCCCTCTGGAAAATCCACACCATTATGCAATAGTATCTCTCTTCGATATAATTTATTCCAAGGCGATACCTGAGGATCAATCAGCATATCCTTCTGCCCTGTATATTCCCGGATACGGCCTCTGGTCTTCAGCTCCCTGATGTCATCTTTTGTCTCCTGCAGATAGTGGTAGTTACATTCCACCATGTCACAGTCCTTCTCTTTTGCAAGCTCATACATCTGTCGGAACATGTCTGCATCTACATAGTCATCCGAATCAGCGAAGCCTACATATTCTCCATGGCTTCTGCGTATCCCCATATTCCTTGCTGTTGCCTGACCTCCATTCACTTTATGGAATACCCTGACCCTGGAATCCTTCTGTTCATACTCTCCCAGAATGGCCGGTGAATCATCCGTAGAGCCATCATTCACTGCTATGATCTCTATATCCTCCAGAGTCTGCCCTGTAAGGGCATCCATGCAGCGTCTTAGATACGCTGATGTATTATAAACCGGTACTATGATACTTACCTTTGGCATATTCTCTAATCCTTCTTATATTCTTTTCCATATAATTTATAATTATAGTCCGGTGACTTCTGGGAGATTCCATTGTATATGAAACCACAGATATCAGCATCCAGACTCTCCAGTCTGCGCACGATCATTTCGATTCTCTCAATTCTGGTCAGATTCTCTCTAATGACCAGTACATACGTGGTTGCGACCTGTGCCAGACAGAGTGCATCCGATACGATACCAAGGGACGGGAAATCCACGAAAATGGCATCATATTCCTTCTGGCTGTCCTGCAATAACTGATACCATCTCTCACTTACCAGCAATTCAGAAGGATTGGGCGGCATAGTACCGGAAGGTATGATATCCAGATTCTTCTCAAAGGCAATCTTGGCAGGCTTATCCGCAATCTCAGCCAGATATTCACTCAATCCGTCCGTGTCATTCCATTGAGCATCCTGCAGAAATTCCTTCATACTGCTGTTTCTCATATCCGCATCAATGAGAAGTACCTTCTTATTCATCTGCGCATAGGAAACTGCCATATTGAACGCACTCGTCGTCTTACCCTCATGACAATCTGCACTTGTTACCGCATAGATTGGGCATTTCTCACCCTTCTTTGTAAAAAGCAGACCTACCCTGATATTACTGTAGGCTTCCTTTAACCCGAAGCTGTTGTCCTGATCGAGACGCACACTGGCCGCTTCCTTCTTGTCCTTGGCCTGCTGCTGTGGCACTTCTCCCAGAATAGGAATCGTGAACATATCTTCTATCTCATACTTACGTCTGATCGTCGTATTCAATAATCCCTTGATGACGCACCAGGCTGCTACGATTGCAAATCCTAGCACAGCACCAATCAGCGCATACATCAGAACACTTGTCGAGGTATACGGTTCTGTTGGCAGCTCAGCCGCATCCAGCACCTCGATACCACCTGATTTTACGATACTGATGATCTCATCCGGTGCCAGATCACCGATTGCATTAGCGATATTCATGGCATTCACCGGATTCTGATCCAGAACGCTTACCTTGAACACTGCGGTATTAGAGACTGCGGCAGCCGTGATTCTCTTCTGCAGAGCCTCCACGGTATACTGCTCAAGCCCTGTGTAATCAATGATCTCATTTAAGAATGTCGCACTGTTGAGGATCTGCATATAGCTGGTCAGCAGGCTGTTCGCCTGGGTTATATCCGAGCTGCTCAGATTCACTCCCGTATCCGTCACATAATCCGGATTGCTGTATACGTAGAAGCTGATCTGTGCACGATATGTAGATGTCTGTGTCAGTGTTGCATAGCCACCTGTCAGAACCGCACCGATCAGGGCTGCCAGAAGCATGTACAGGAATTTAGACTTGATGATCCATATCAGCTTCTCCAGATGGAAGTTGTTAATGATTGTTTTGAACATAGCAATACCTCTTAATTCTTTCTTAAATATTCGTCGATGATACCGACTATTTTTTCTCTTTGCGAAACATACTTTTCAAAGTGATGTGTTCTGCTCTCTTCTATTTTCTCCAGCAGATCATCCTCTTCTCCACAGCACAGTACATAATTTTTAACAGAAAAAGCATATGCGATCTCCAGTTGATGGTCATCGATATGCTCTCTGTATTTAGCAAGCCGGGGATAGACTATAACCGGCTTGTTGGAATTTATTGCACGAATAATAGAGCCCACACCACTGTGAGCAATCACAATGTCTGCCGCCTCTATCATTTCGTCAAATTCAGTTTTATTCAAAAAATCAATATACTCATATCGCTTTGGTAAATAATCAGAGTATCCTATCTGTGCTATAACCTTGTCTGTAATCTGTCCTTGCTCTATATATTTATCCAGCTGCTTCAATAATCTGTTTAATTGAAATTTCTGTGTTCCCAATGTCACAAAAATCATATTCAGCTCTCTCCAAACTACTATTAACTCTCTCTACTCTCTCAACCAGGAATTAAAATATTCCTCCACCGTATACAGCATTGGGGACTGCATCCAGTAGTTCTCTCCATTGCACGATATATAAATCTGCAACTGCTTTCATCAATTTACCCGTCATGGAGCTGCCATCTACACGGGCAAATGATTCAATATAGATTACTTTCTTCTTTCTGAGCTTGCCAATTACGCAGATTGGAAATGTTGCCAGAGCTCCTGTTGAAATAATACAATCAGGATCCTCTTTCTTCATGATTGTGTCTGCATGCATCCATAATTGCAGGAAATGGAAAAGAAATCCCTTCTCTTTTCTGTTGATCTGCTTCACATAATATACTTTTTCACAGAAATTAAGCTCCTCAAAACTGCCGCTTTCCGTAAATAAAAAACAGTCATATCTATCCCTGATCTCGCGAAGCCTGGATATCTCCTCCAGATGTCCGCCTGATGATGCAGCAAAACATACCTTTTTGATCATATTCAATTTTCTCCTCTCAATAACTCTCTCTCTTTTTAAAACCGTACTCTGTTTCTTTTGTTTTTATTGCTCTCTCTATTTTAGTTTACAGTTTATCACAGACTGTACCAGAATTACAAATACATATTTAATATTTTATTCATAAATTTTTTAGTCACTTTTACTAATTTCTTCCGGTTATCACTTTTCTTAAGCCAGCAAGCTTCCATTTTCAAATTTACTACAGTATAATAAATACAGCAGTGCTTAGTCTGCATTTTTGAAAGGTATGGTAATTAATATGAATAAATACAAACCGATATTTAAGAATTATCAGCTCACCAAATTTTTACAGATAGGCTTTTCCCTGATTCTATTGGTCTTGGATATATTACTTATGGTCCTATATCCTGATTACCGTAATAAATTATCAGAGAATCCTCTATATTTCATTCCCCAGCTGATCGTCATCCTTTTCATTATTGGTAATCTTCTGTTTCTGGTTGTGGATCTCACAGCCTTCGGGAAAGCGGTACAGGAAAGGGATACGCTCAAGCATGCAGCTTATGTGGATGAACTCACCGGTATGCCAAACCGTCTCAGCTGCGATCTTGTATTTCAGATGTATGGCGGGGAATCTGCGAAAATTGACCATGTTGCATGTGCACTAATCACAATCAGTAATTTATCAGCCACAAATATAGCCCTTGGCAGGGATGCGGGAGACCAGATCCTGATTGATTTCTGCAATATCCTGGAAGAAGTTGGTAGCGATTATGGATTTGTCGGAAGAAATGGCGGTAATGAATTCTTGCTGGTCATTGAGAATTGTACAAAGGAACATATGGAATCCTTCTTCAAACAGCTGGATACACGGTTGAAACGGTATAACGTACTTGCACTGAACAATCCGATAGAAATCAATTACAAGTATGTCCTCAATGATGACCTGCATGCTGAACGTTTCTCCGCAATTATCACGGCAGCCTATAACCAGTTACATAATGCAGATTTCTAAAACAAATCCCCCTGTTGATGTGGACAAAAGCCTCCATCAACAGGGGGATTTCTTATATTCTTTGCGTGGATTCCCGTTCAAGCAATTCTGCTTCATAGGTGATATGCTGGTGATCTTTCTTACCGGCTATAATATCAAATAATAGCTTGACCGTAGCCTTGGCGATCTCTTCTACCGGCTGTCTGATCGTCGTAAGGCTCGGAGATATGTATCCTGACACCTCAATGCCATCATACCCGGCCACTGAAACATCCTGTGGCACCTGTCTGCCTGACTCAAGCAGTGCCCTGACAGAACCAATAGCAATGGAATCTGATACTGCATACAAAGCCGTGAAATCCACTCCGGATTCCATTAACCGCTTCGTTGTACGATATCCATTCTCCATAGAAAAATGTCCGATTCCATTTTCGGTCTGGATGACCAGCGCCGGATCAGGCTGTATGCCATGCTTCTTCAAAGAATCTATATATCCTTCCAGACGCAGCTGGCCGATACTCTTCTCGTATGGCTCTGCCACAACAATTGCGATTCTTCTATGCCCCAGACTGATCAGGTAGTCTACCATCTTCATACTTTCCTTATAGTCGTCTACACCGATATTAGAATACTGGTTCTTACTGATATTCTCCGGTATAGAACCGGCTGTACTGAATACAAAAGGCACATTGAGCTTCTTTAACTTCTCTTCTGAATGGGAGAATAAACCACCCAGAAAGATAATGCCGCGAAGTCTCTTTTCCTTTACGATTTTCTGCGCCACATCTACTTCATCCTCATCAAATTCAATATGCTGCAGCTCCATGGAATAGTGCTTCTTCTTACATTCTTCCTCAATTATCTTAATCATATTGGTGAAGAATGGATTGGCAATACCTTTGACAAGCACTGCGATTGCCTTGGCGTCCACACGCTTGAGGTTACGTGCGCTGTTATTAGGCACGTAACCATATTCCTTAATGGTATTCATGATTTTCTCTTTGGTTTCAGGATTGATATCCGGGTGATTATTGATTGCACGGGATACAGTACTGACGCCGACTCCACATATTTTAGCAATATCCTTTATAGTCGGTTCAAACACGGCCTTCACCTCTTAGTTATTTTTTCTTCTTTATAATTCTACCATAAACCTGTGCTAATTCAAGCATTCTGGCTGCAAGTTGTGGTGTACAGTCAGAAGCCTTCATACGCCACTCCCAGTTGCCGCCCAGAGTAGAGGGTGTATTGATTCTGGCTTCACTTCCAAGCTCCAGATAATCCTGAATCGGGATAATTGCCGTATCTGCAACACTGGCATATGCCATACGGATCAGGCTGCTGCAGATATCAGAAGTTCTCTTTACTCCTATGTATTTCTTGGCAAAAGCCAAGTCCTTTCTGCTCATGGCAGGAATCCATCCCATTACAGTATCATTGTCGTGTGTACCTGTGTATACAACACAATTCTTTGTATAATTATGAGGCAGATAATCGCTCTCTTCTCTGGAATCAAAGGCAAACTGTAATACCTTCATTCCGGGATATCCTGACTTCTTCACAAGCTTGAGAACGCTTGGTGTGAGGAATCCCAAGTCTTCTGCGATAACTTCACGGTTGCCCAGTGCCTTCTTCATGGCTGCAAAGAGTGCATAACCGGGACCCTTCTCCCAGCGTCCGAACTCTGCTGTCGGATCACCATAAGGGATAGCCCAGTATTCATCAAAGCCTCTGAAATGGTCAATTCTTACTACATCATAAATTGTGAAACAATATTCAAGTCTGCGGATCCACCATGCAAAACCTGTCTTTTCATGATAATCCCAGCGATACAGCGGATTACCCCATAACTGGCCTGTTGCAGAGAAAGCATCCGGTGGGCATCCTGCTACTGCTGTAGGAATATTCTCCTCATCCAACTGGAACAGTTCAGGATTTGCCCAGGTATCAGCACTGTCAAAAGCAACATAGATAGGAATATCACCAATGATCTGAATACCCTTCTTATTGGCATATGCCTTCAGCTGTGCCCACTGTGTTGCGAACAGATACTGAAGATAGCTGTAAAAAGCAATATCATCTTTTAACAGCTCTTCATAATGTGCCATTGCAGAAGGTCTTCTGAGTCTGATATCCTCATCCCACTCAATCCATGCAATTCCACCCAGGGAATCCTTGATTGCCATATACATCGCATAGTCTTTTAGCCATGCAGCATTGTCAGCAACAAATTTCTGATACTTCTCATCCTGATCCACATCAGCCCCGGCAAAAGCCTTACGAAGCAGTGCAAAACGGGTATTGTAGATTTTCTCATAGTTGATATAGTCCGGATTATCACCATAATCAGCAGCTTCGCACTCCTCTTCTGTCAATAACCCGTCTTCAATCAGGGCATCCAGACTGATATAATAAGGATTGCCTGCAAAGGTCGAGAAGGACTGGTAAGGAGAGTCTCCATATCCCGTCGGCCCCAGTGGCAGGATCTGCCACAGAGACTGTCCTCCCTGTTCCAAAAAATCTACAAAGTCATATGCTTCCTTGGAAAAGCCACCGATTCCAAATCTGCTTGGCAGACTTGCTACCGGCATCAATACACCACATTTTCTCATCTTTTTATCTCCTTTAAAATCGGTACACAAAGGACTTAACCCTTGACCGCACCAGCTACTACACCCTCAATGATGTGCTTCTGGCACGCAATATAGAATATGATGATTGGAATGATTGCCAATACAATCATTGCCATCATTGCGCCCATATCAATAGCGCCATAACCACCTTTCAGATACTGGATTGCAATAGGGATTGTCTTATATTTCTTGATATCCAATACCAGATATGGCAGCAGGTAGTCATTCCATACCCACATAGCCTCCAGTATGGCAACGGAAATAGCTGTCGGCTTCATGACAGGGAATACAATCTTAAAATATGTCTGTAATGGATTACATCCATCAATCATGGCAGATTCTTCGATTTCCAGTGGAATAGACTTCACGAAACCGCAGAACATAAATACTGCAAGGCCTGCACCAAATCCCAGATATACAATGATGATTCCTACAGGATTTCCTAAATGTAGTATATCAGCGATTTTGGATAAAGTAAACATTACCATCTGAAAAGGTACAATCATGGAAAATGCAAAAAGGTAATACATACCAGATGTTATTTTACTTTTTACTCTGGTGATATACCATGCACACATGGAAGTACACAGAATGATAACTGCTACAGAACCTACCGTAATAAACAGTGAATAGGCAAAGGAATGCAGGAAATCTATCTTCTGCATACCACTTGCATAGTTCTCCAATCCTACGAAGGATTTCGCATCCGGGAGTGAGAATGGACGGTTGCTGATGAAAATCTTTTTCTTAAAGGAATTCATCAATACTATAATAATAGGCATGACATATACAATTGATAAAAGGGAAAAAAACAATGTAAGCAGCCAGCCATGCTTTGCTTTTCTAACTGTACTCATTATGCCTGTACCTCCTTGCTTCTGGTCATTCTAAGCTGGACAATTGCAATCAATGCGACTGCCAGGAAGAATATAACTGCCTTTGCCTGACCGACACCTTCCCAGCCGGCTCTGCCGTAGAAAGTATTATAAATATTCAAAGCAAGCATTTCTGATTTATTAGACGGCTCACCGGCTGTCAGTGCCAGGTTCTGGTCATATAATTTAAAGGAATTGGTTAATGTCAGGAAGGAACATATCGTAATGGACGGCATGACCATAGGTAATGTCACGTATCTCAGTAATTGTCTGTTATTAGCGCCGTCAATTTTAGCGGCTTCAATCAATTCTCCGGGAATATTCTGGATACCTGCAATGTAAATGATCATCATATATCCAATCTGCTGCCAGTTCATCAGGATAACCAGTCCCCAGAATCCATAAGCGGAATTATAAGTAAGTGTTCTCTCAAAATGTAATAAAATACCGTTCAATATCAACTGCCAGATATATCCAAGGATGATTCCTCCGATCAGATTTGGCATAAAGAATACGGTTCTGAATATGTTAGTACCTTTGATGCCTTTGGTCAGTAACATTGCTACTGCAAAAGCCAGTACGTTAATTGTGATCACTGATACTACAGTAAAAAGTGAAGTATACCAGAGAGCGTGGATAAATGTAGCATCGCCCCATATTCTGATATAATTCTTGAATCCTACAAAGGTAGCATCCGTAACAGTCGTAAATTCACAGAAAGATAAATAAACTCCTAATACGAATGGAATGATAAATCCTATCGTGAATGCCGCAAATGTCGGTAATGCGAAGATAGGAAAATATTTTTTAATCGCTTTCTCCATAATAATCCCCATGCCTTTCTGGTATCTGCCATACATTGAAAAGAAGTGGACAGTAAGTATCCGCTGCCCACTTCCTGCCAGCATGAATGCATTACATACATTCATGGTCACTCTGTGTTAATGTCCGCTGCTTAGTTGTTAGCTGCTGCGTACTCAGTTGCCCATCCGTCAACGAATGCTGTTACAACTGCGTCCCAGTCGCCTGTACCCTGAGCATACTCTAACAATGCACTGCCCACACCGTTCTTCCACTCTTCAGAAGGCATTGTTGTAAATGTCCATGCTACAGAAGTCTTGCCTGCAGATACATAGTCATTTGCAATGTTGATCAGAGGGTTGGTTGCAGGATAGTTGTCAAATGCCTTGAATGGGCAAACAAATCCCATATCCTGTGAAAGTGCATTGCAGCCTTCGTCAGATGTTACTACCCAGTTGAGGAAATCCAGTGTTGCCTGAATATCTTCAGGAGCTGCATTCTTGTTTACACACCAGTAGTTCTCACTACCTGTACAAAGACCCTGATTCTCTTCACCTTCTGCACCGATGTAGATAGGAAGCATTCCAAGGGACTCATCAGACATACCGTTGCTGCTCAGATCTGAGTATGCCCATGTACCATTCTGATAGAATACTGCTTCACCGAGAGCAAACTCTGCTGTTGCATCTTCGCCGGTCTTGCTGGAAAGTACTGAAGGTGCACAGGTGGAATCTGTAATATATAAATCCCAGATAGCCTTGTAGTTGTCAAGATATGTACCCTTGATTGCATCTGTAGAGCTGATGCCGTCTGCCTTGTATTCATAGTAGATAGGAAGGTTTGCAAGATGTGTCTTGAATCTCCAGTCGGAGCTTGAATCCATACCTGCTGAAGTGAAAGCACCCTTTACTCCAAGATCATCCTTATTCTCCTGAATGCTGTCTGCTACTGCCTTTAACTTATCAAAGGAATTAATCTCATCCACGCTCTTAACTACTGCATAATCCTTAGTAAAGTAATCATTTAAGATATCTGCATTGTAGATGATGCCATAAGTCTCAGTTACGTATGCAATACCAAGTGTAGCATCGCCATCCTTTAATGCGAAGTCATCACTCTTCAGCTGTCCATATACATCAGAACCTGACAGATCATAGCAATAATCCTTCCATGTTGCCAGACCTACCGGACCATTTACCTGGAAAAGTGTAGGTGCGTCTGTCTTGGCAATCTCTGACTTTAATGTAGATTCATAAGTACCGGAAGCTGCTGTCTCTACATCTACCTGTACTCCTGTCTCCTCTGTATATTTCGCTGCAAGGTTCTTCCAGTCATCTGCCTGCTCAGGCTTGAAGTTCAAATAATATACCTTACCTGTTCCTGTTGACTCTGCAGCAGCTGCCTCTGTGGATGCTGCTTCCGTAGATGCTGCTTCTGTTGCAGCTGCAGTTGTTTCCTTCTGATCTGCTGTTGTCTGTGTTGTACTTGTCTCTGCGCTGCTTCCACATCCTGCAAGCATTGATACAACCATTGTGGTTCCGAGTAATGCACTTAATAATTTCTTTCTCATAAAAATACCTCTTTCCTTCTTAGTGTTGAACCCCTTGTGAAAACGTTGTCGGTATCGGTATCGGTAACGTTTCCGTTTTGCAAGATTATAATATCATTATGCCGAATAAATTACAAGTGCAAAATGCATTTTTGTTAAAAGTATAAAGTTACGTGTGCTGATATTGTACACTATGCACAATAAATTCACTCTTTGGTTTCTGCGTATTCCGCACAAAAAGGGCATCCTGTCGGATGCCCCTGATAATTTTACTTTGGAACCACATGTATGATTCCGATATGCCCCTGGAATGCCGGTCCGAAAATATGCTCCGGCAGCCGCTGTGTCATCATGCCATCCCATGAAGCATGAAGATGACCTGCTAATACCTGTTCCACTACCGTATCTTCACTGTATAATAAATTCAGATATTTCTGTGTGACATCATTAGGTTTATAATGTTCACTATCCGCACTCCAGTAATAGATCTGATTACGTACCTGCATGGACAACTGTGCAAGAGAGTCATCCACCCGGGACTCATAAGGAACATGGGTTGCCATAATGACCGGCTTGTCCCTGCTGTATACATCTGCCACCATATTATAATAATACTCCGGCATGTCTTTTGTGGAATTATCTATTCCCAGAACGATGAAATCTCCCATATCCCAGAATTTGTGTGACATCTCATCTCCGTCTATGGTCTTATGCAGGGCACGACTTTCCGTTTCTGTAAAAAAGACACCTCCATAGTACACTCCATAATCATGGTCTGCTCTTACATACATGTAGGGAATATGCAGCTGGTCAAGCCCTTCCTTGATGATTCTGATATTGGAATTACTGCAATAATCCATCATATCTCCACCAAAGATTGCACCATCATAGTCACCATAGTTAATGAATTTGATGATCTCCGGCCACAGGTCTTCGGCATGTACACCATCTTCTGTAACAGCCAGTTCTTCGTATCTTTTCCTGATAGCATCCAGATATTCCGGACGCACATCTCCATTCTCATCTCCGGCTTCATGGTCTGATACCAGATGCAGATCACTTACCCATACAAGTGTATATTCCCGGTCTAGTCCTTTTATCGGCACTGTAACTTCTTCTGTGATAAAGTCATACTCCGGCGCAGGATATGAGACCTCTTCTGTACTTTCTTCCGTTGTTTCTTCTGTACTTTCTGAAGATTCAGGGGCCTGTGATATCTCTTCAAAAGTGATTTCTTCTTTGGGCTCCTCCGGTTTTGATTTATGAATGACTATCATGATACCGGCAAGTATCACTACAAGCAGGATACCAGCCAACACCACGATAATTTTCCTGATTTTACTATTCTTCATATTATTGTGTTACAAACTCCACATTTGCCATACGGTCACGAATCCACTGACGGTTCTCAGGAGTCACACCATTGGTAGTGCCATCTTCAACATCACCTGCATATTCACCGAAGTCATTGAAATACCAGAAATGATCCAGTGGAATATCCTGTCCCAGAACGAATCCCTGTGTCTGTGATAACTGATTTACGATATCATCATAAGCCTGTGAAACCTCTGTACAGTCCTCACCTGCTTCATTCATATAATTGACATAGTAGTCGATCATCATAGGATTGTAATCCATTGTCTGAATCATGCCGCCAATCTTGATTGCAGCACCCTTGGCTGTAATTGTACCATTCTGCAGCTCAGTCTCGATCTGCTTCTGAATCCACCAAGAAAGAGCATATGCATAACGCAGTCTGAGTGGATTATCCAGATCAGTGGTATCAAACATATTGTCTGCTGTCTCTGACATAAGATTCCAGCACTCTGTTCTTGACCACATTTGTCCTTTTGTGAATTCATCAAATGCAGATACAACTTTGTCTGTATATGACTTGATAAATTCATCTTTTGCTGAAGTCAGGGAAGAATAATCCACCTCATATCCCTTAGCAGCCAGGTCATCGCCCAATGCTGCCGCATCATCCATCTCAATCAGTATCTGCTTATAGATAGCACCTGAAAGAGTAGATGCACTTAACATATCCTTATGTCTTACAATCGCTGTAATATAAGCGACATACGCATCATTGATTCTGTCCACTGCCAGGCTGATATCTCCTGCTTCTTCCGCCTTGGATGCATATTCCTGAATTGCTGCATTCAGATTATTCATGCCATCTACGATCTCTGCATCAACGGCAATCTGACCTTTACCTGTCTCTGCCAGTGTATCTGTCTCTGCAAAAAGCTCATCAACATCTACTGTGCTTGTCTCTGCCTCAGTTGTAGCTTCTGTGCTCTCTTCCTCATCTGTTGTCTCTTCTGTTACTGTGCCGCCAAAAGGCAGACTGATTGTGCCATTCCATACCAAGAAGCATACGATACCGGAAGCAATAACCAGAACTGCAAGAACCACTACTACAATAATCAGAGCCGGACTTGCCTTCTCGTCATCCTTTGGCATGGCTGGCTTAGGCTGCTTGTTGGACGCCGGAGCCGGCTTTGGTTGTGCCGGCGCTGGTTTTACCGGTGCTGCTGCCTTTGGCTGTGGTGCCGGAGTTGGCTGTACTGGCGTTACTGCCTTTGGCTGCGGTGTTGGTGCCGGCTGAACCGGCGTTGCTGCCTTTGGCTGCGGTGTTGGTGCTGGTTGAACCGGCGTTGCTGCCTTTGGCTGCGGTGTTTGAGTTGGCTGTACTGGCTTTGGTGCTGGCTTGGGCGCTTCTACTGTTGGCTGTACCGGCGCTGGCTGTGCTACCGGTGTACCGCACTTAGTACAGAATCTTGCACCCGGTTTAATGGGCGCACCACATTTTACACATACCTTATCCTGCTGCACCTGTGGCTGTACAGGCTGCTGTGGAGCTGCAGGCTTCATTTTAGCCAGCTCTTCTGCAAGATTACATCCGCATTTGGTACAAAACTTGGCATTATCCTTAATTTCACTTTGACACTTTGGGCACTTCATCTCATTCTCTCCTCATCTTTTTATTCAAACATTTGCGTACCATACCCCATTCCTTTGCACGTCTTTTATGCAGAATAGGCTTGTCTCTGCGCTCATGCCTGTTTCCTTTAATCAATTATCGCTATTCATATTCTTCGGCTGTCTCAATATAATGCTCGTAGCTGTTCTGCGTTACCCGATAGACAATCAGGCTTCCCAATACCAGAGTTTCAAGCAGTACCAGTACAGCAATCACGATTATAATTATTTTTTTCGTTTTATTAAACATCTCATCCTCCTGTTTAAAACAGCGGATAGTTCATTTCTATCAGTGTATTATTTTTGCTCTCCTGCGTCAGATAGATCCCTGAAAGGCCGCACCAGCCGTCTGCCTGCTCATCATGTTCTGCATTTGCAATATCAATGACCTGACAGGCAGTACTGCTGCTTCCGGTTCTTCTTCCTATCGTATCGGACTGGAGTATCGTAATCCCTTCCTCAAGCTCCGACCTTTCTTTCAGCAGCGAATTATTCTGTAAGGAAGCACTAAACTGTCTTCTCTGCGCTACACTATATGTATGCAGCAGCTGCCCTGCTGCAGCAGAATAATATCCGTTTTCCTGCAAATATTGTTTCACAGCGTAGGACTGTAAGGCTCTTACATCAAACCATGTATTTTCGTTCCATGTATTATAACACGTCATATCCTCGTAGGCAACTGTTGAAGCCATTACATTTTCAAAAGTAAGATACAGCGGATTGCTCTTTCCCATGGAATGCAGCGCCATAATATATGGGCATTTATAATTCGTCAGCCTGCAGTTCTTCATAATGAACTGTGCATCACCATCCAGCTCGGGATTCGAATTATTATGAAGATAGATGCAGCCCCCCTGTCCATTTGCGATCAGCTCACTGTTGCTGATCTGTATTGTGCTTTTTCCTCTGCATCCTATTCCAATACACTGATTGCTGTCCGATATTACCTTACAATTATCTATAATCAGCTCACGGCCATAGGAATAATCCTGATCTATATGAATGGCATAGCCCGGAAAGGTATCCTGCCATTCATATGCCGTATTTTCATTGAGGCTGACCGGCTGAATATATTCTCCACTGAGATTTCTGCCGTATATGGTAAGATTGCTCACCATACCTGCGCCTATCGTAAGCGGGATATTATGATAATTCTCCGCACTTGCCATGATGATGCATTTCTCACGGTTCGTTCCTATCAGCCTGATCGTCTTATCTGTCACCGTGACCGATTCATTGTAGACTCCGGGAGTAATGATCAGAACAGCACCATCCTCCACCTGATTGACTCCATCCTGTATGGAAGTGAAATCGCCGGTGCCATCCTGTCTGACATAATATATTTTATCTTCCTGTGCATTCACCCTCATGCCGCTGATACAGCAGATCATAAAAAGCATTGCACATATGTATCGCATTTTTCTCTTTCGCATATTTATCTGTATCCCATGCTTCTCTGATAGCTGACCAGTAAATCCAGGTTGTGCTTCTCATATTCATTCAGAACGCTGTCGTCGAAGTCAGAAGATGGCTGATACCAGTTAAAGGCCTGGAAATACTCATTTAATGCCTGATCACTGAAAATCTTGCCATGTCTAGCAAAAATTTCATATACTGCTAATTTCACTTCGTACTGTGAAAGATAATCAATATCTGCTCTTGTCAGCTCAGTTGAATTACTGTACTCAAGAATATATCCGTTTCCGGATTGATGTCTGATTGTAGCATCCATGACATTTCTGCCAAGCAGCGCATTGTAATAATCCCAGAATTCCAGTACCTGGCTGTTATTGCCTGTATTTGCAAGGTTCGTATTGATATACTGCAGAATAGTCTCCGCATCAGTTCCTGCATTATTAAAAGCCGTTATTTTGGCGATCACAAAGGTGGAATAAGCACTTTCTCTGCTCTTTTCCAGCTCTTCCGGCGTGATAATTCCCTCATCTGCATACTCCTGCAGCTTCGCTGCTGCATCATTTAATCCGCTTTCATCAAGCTTGGCAGCTGCAGCGGAGATTGCATCATTCATAAGATATTCTGCATGAGCATGCTTCATTTCATCACGTTTATCTGTAAGCTTCTGCATATCTATATACGCTGACGCCAGACTGTTGGACTGCAGCTGGTTATACATATCCTCTTCTTCTGCAATCTGTGAAAATACAGCGTCATAATCATTGGAATTCCTGCTGTCTGCAACCTTGCTCTCAAAATCAGAATACTGCGCTTCCAATGCCTGCTGCAGAATCTGTGAGTACTGTTCCTTCATTGCATCCGGCAGATCGGCAGTTTCTGAAAGCGTAACGATCTGATTGATCACTTCATCATATCGTCCTTCTGAAAGCAGCTGATTGTATTCTGAGCCTTCTTCTGTCGTTTCTGTTGTACTCTCTGAAGAAGCCTCTGTCGTAGCTTCTGTCTGGTCATTGTCAGAAGCCGCCTCTTTTCCGGACATCTGTCCAAACAGTATGAAAGCAGCAACAGCCAATCCTATTATAAGAACACATCCGACGATAATAAGTGCTATCGTTCCACCATTGCCTCCCTTCTTCTTTTCAGGTGTGGCAGCCTGTACCGGCCGGCTGCCTGCAGCAGTTGACTTTGCCTTCACCGGTACTGCTTCTTTGGCAGGTGTGGCAGCCTGTGCCTGACCAAAGGCTCTTGCAAAAGCCTTCATTGCCTGAAAACGTTCCTTTGCAGAAAGCTTCATACCCATCATCAATGCACTTTCTGTGCTGGTCGGTATCTCTACTCCCAGGGCAGATGGCTTCTGAAGCATATCCTGACTCATTCTCCTGTAAGCCTCCTGTGGAGCCGCACCTGTAATACATCTGTATATACTTGCACACAGAGCATAAACATCTGCTGACATACTGACTGGCTGCTGTGTCTGGAACATCTCGGCAGCTGCATATGCATCAGACTTTAGCGATACCTTTCCCTGTACATAGCCAAAGCCTGTCAGCTTCAGACTTCCGGCATTACTGAAAATCAGGTTGTCCGGTGAAATATTACCATGTATAAAGCCCATTTCCTGTAAACGAGCAAAATCAGCGAGGAGAGGCTGTATCAAAACCTGTATTCTTCCTACCGGGAATCTGTTCTTATTCTGTGTCAGATATGCATCCAGACTGATTCCCTCCACATATTCCATAATTGTATACACAGTGCCATTTTCTTCAAGTAATTCATATACCTGTGTCACTGCCTGTCCCGGATTGGCAAGAAGAATCTTTGCACCTGCGATATATTTCTGCTTCTCCTGTTCAAAAACGTCTGCTGCATTGATGATACTTCCATCTGCCGCTCTTTCACAGCAATCCTGCGGCATAAATTCTCTGATAATCACCTTCTGTGCAGTCTGCACTGCAGTACCTGCATAGGTGATTCCTACCGGATTTCCTCCCAATGCGGCTGTGATCTGATATTTTCCCCCAATGATCACACCACTGTTTAACAACCGTATACTCATATCCTTTTCTCCTCATAAATAAGAGGGAAATATAAGTATTTCCCTCCCATACATAGCCTGCCATTTTTTTAAAAAAGATCAATTAAATAATCAAAGTCGCTTAATTCATCTGTAATATCGTCTACCAGATCGTAAAGATCGTCTGCATCAGCATTACCGATATCGAATTCGTCTCCTGAGAACTTCTGCAGCTTAGCACCTCTGGTAACAGCAAAATCCATATCAGGGATATCATACTGACCATCAATAGACAGATTCAGTGTCCTGCCTTCCTTGTACAGCTTACCGCTGAGTACCTCGCCATCTACCTCAATCTTATACTTACCACTTTCGTAGTTATACTCGAAGCTGCCAAGATCATATGCATTGGTTCCATATTTCTCTCTAAGCTTGAATTTCTCTTTTGTTCCATCATCAGAACCCTTCATAGAGATTCTGTAGGAACCGCTCTTAAATGTGATATTCTGTAATCTGTAGTCTCCACCTTCAAAGCACAGCTGGAGATCATCATCAAAGTCTTCGTCCTCTACGACGATAGCTGCAAGCTGATTCTTATAGATATAGAAGGTAACAACTATATCTTCCATATTATCCAGTTCATCTTCCAGATAGGATAACTCTGATTCGATTTCGCCATAGCTGTCTAATACATCTACTGCTTCTCCTACGGACTGATAATTATCAAGCAATGCCTGATAACTTCCATCAATGATATTCCATATGTTGGCACCGGTAATTGTTGTCGCGTAGCCTTTGCACGTAACATCTTTGTCGTTTACAGTGAATTCTTCCTTGGCAGCAGACTGGAATTTCAGGCTCTTTAATTCCTTCATTACAACATTGGTCACGTCCTTCTGTGCCTTGTCAGTATCCTTGCTGCCGGAAACGAGCTGCTCCAGTGAAGAATTGAGCGTATCAATATATTCGTCACCGATCAGATCTACGATATATCCGGAATTTTCCTTTTTATAATTGTATACAAAAAGCTTCTTGGAAAGATCAGGAACCTGGAATTTCAAAGAGTCGGAATCAACACCTGCCAGACCTTCTATAGACTCTCCGCCATATTCAAGCTTGGCTGTTACCTGCTTCTGCTTGCTTGCATTAATAAAAGAACCACCTATCTTTACGCCATCTGCTTTCGCACTGAACTCTACTGTGAATTCGTCCTCTACCAGACCAAGCATTGGCTCAAGTGTCTCTACGAAATGAGGCATCTTCTTTAATGTATTGTTTGCTGCCAGAAGAACCTTGCCTGATTTGCCAAGGAAAAGTCCTGACTTAATTCCGCCAAATACCAGAAGGAATACAAGTACAATGACGCCTGCTACTGCTCCCACGATAACCGGAACCTTGCTCTTTGACTTCTGTGTTACGGGTGCTCCTGTCATTGGGTCAAAACCGCCCGACTGCTGTGTTGTCTGTCCGATTGGTTCTCCTGTCATGGGATCAAAGCCGCCTGTGGGCTGTTCTTCCTGAGCTGTCTGGCCGATTGGCTCTCCTGTCATGGGATCAAAGCCGCCTGTGGGCTGTTCTTCCTGAGCTGTCTGGCCGATTGGCTCTCCTGTCATAGGGTCAAAGCCGCCTGTAGGCTGTTCTTCCTGAGCTGTCTGGCTGATTGGCTCTCCTGTCATAGGGTCAAACTGCACATTTTCTTCATTCTGCTGTTCCTCGATTGGTTCTCCTGTCATGGGATCAAACTGCATAACTTTCTCTCCTTGTTTTCTCTATTTCTCATAATTAACTGCTGCTGTTTTCTGCTTTATCACAGCAGCGTTACATATGCAGCGTAATGATTAGTTCAGCGGGCTTCCGCATTTACTGCAGAACTTATAATTTGCCGCATTCTGGGCACCGCAATTTGCACAATATCTGATATTTACTGTCATGGACTGATTACCCAGTATCTGCTTCTCCTGAACTGCAAGCTGTTCAATCGCTGCCTTCTGCTGCTCGATCTCCTCATACTTGCCCCGAATCTGCCCGATCATCCCGGCTACTTCCTCTTCATAGCTCTCACCAGCCACAGATTTAGCATATACAGTCTCTCCAATGTTCTGTTTTAAGATCTGAATTTCTTTTTCCAGAGTCGAAATATAGGTTTTACATTTTGACTCCTCCATAAAACTGTTGGTCTTTACATTAATTGTGGTAATTCCCTTAGAAAGGGATTCTTTTAATGAAGCCATAATTCCTCCTCATAATTGTACATTTCTTTATTTATCCTCAATTCAGGTGTAAAACTGAATGAGCTTTCTCACATGTCATTAACTGACAATTCTGAAAATAGCACTTGTATATATAATAACATTGTTGTTTTTACCATACAAGTGTTTAAGTTTAGAAAAATTTAAGATTGCGTTTTGATTTTATTTATGATTTCATCAAAAAGCATACAATACGTCTTGCCTGTATAATGGATTTCATCCTGAAAATCATCATGCTCCAGAAACCAGTCATAGTAATCAAAATAATGATCCGGGAAGGCTTCCTTTATCTGCTCATTAAATGCCTGTATACTCTTGTTATCACGAGGTACATCAGGATGATTTTCTTTCCATGCTTTCTCATCCAATGGCGGAATGGATACCATATACACATGATATCGGCTGAAGGTGTCATTTATCCACTTCTCATAATTATCTATATACTGGACGGCTATATCCGGCATGGTAACCATGCTCGTTCCATGTATACTGATAATATTCCAGTCCCCTATCTGCGGATGCTCTTCTATAATAGTCTGTATCTGCGCCGTACCATCTCCCTTAAGCCATTCAAAGGTTCCCATGACAGGGTCAAGACCTGTGTGGACAAAGAATAAATTCTCATTATAGACAACGCCCTCCACAGCAGAGCCATATACACCATAGCCAAGCCCATCCGTCACAACGACATGGCTGTCACCTATGATAATATATCCGTCCTGCTTTGCTTCTTCTCTTGTCTCTGACTCCGTTTCCTCTTGGGTTGTCTCAGCCGTTGTCGTTTCGACAGCAGCCTGTGTGCTTTCCTCTTCTGAGCTCTCTGTCGTTTCCTGTGACTCCTGTATGGGGGACTTCCTGCTCAATCTGAAAGTCATGACAACCAGAATCAGCAGTACTACTGTCAGTATGCCAAGTAACACCAGCATCCCGGTATTTTTCTTTGGTTTCCTGCATTTCATTGTTTTTTCCTCCTGGTATGATTTAAAGTATTTATTTACCTGACTCTTTCTCTATGCTATCATTTATGTATCATAATATATTTACGAGGTGGGTTATGTATCGTATAAAGAATATATTGCAAAAACTAACGGCATTGGTTCTTCTGCCGGTTCTGTGCAGCCAGCCGGCATTGCAGGTATCTGCTGCCTCCAACGGTTATTCCTATCTGTTGATGCCTACACAGATTACCAAAATCAACAATACCTATTATATTGTAGATTCCAATCATAATCAAATCATTTATTCCGATGATCTCTCCAGAGAGCTTCGCGACTGGAATGTCATGACCAGAAAGTTGAAGGAGCCTCATGCCTTATGCAGTGATGGCGACATTTACATGGTCACCGATACGGAAAATGACCGGATTCTTACATTTGCAAAGGGCTATGACAGCTTCAGACTCCTTCAGACCTTTGAAAATGTCGGTGTCCGTCCTCATTATGTCAGCTATGATCCCGTTGATAAACTGTTCTACGCATGGAGCTCTATGACAGGTGAAATGTATATTTATCAGCGAATCGGTGACTCCCTGTCCCTGCAGCTTCTGGAGATAAAGGCAATCCCTGAGCTGGCGCATTGCTATGTGCGTTCTTTCACAATAGCAGGCGATGTAATCCTGTTCCCGGCCGTGGAGCTGAGCAGTATCATGATGGTCGATAAGTCCACCTTCGAGGTTCTCCAGACCTATCCGGTCTCGCCCGATATCGCAGGAATGGTACAGATCAGTATTGTAGACGGATATTTCTTTCTTACAGTGTCCACCAATCTCCAATATGACCTATCCGCTTCCACCGTATTACGTGCAAGAACACTGGAGGACTTCACCACAGGCAGCTTTGAAAACCTCTATCACCTTTTCGGCAACAACGGTACCCCCTATTTCATATCGTACTTCGACGGTTCCTACTACATGATACACGAAAATGCATCCCCAAATATCTATCGCTTCCATGCCACCGACGGCAGAATATATGATATCAGGGGCTTGTTCTAAATAAAGTACTTACGAAACTAAACTTTAAAAGTAACAGCCGTGCATAATTAACAATTTCACAAGCAGGTGCTTCAGAGCGGTCGGTACTTAGCGGCTGTATTTTAGCCGCTTATGTACCGCTGCCAGCGATGAGCAACGAGAGTGTGCCTGCGGTGAATTGTTAACTATGCACGGCGTCACTTAAAGTAAAGGGGTATAAGGCATGAAAAACGCCTTATACCCTTTTAAGTTATCCCTTAATCCCTCTGGAAAATATCTCTTGTATATACCTTATCTTCTACATCATCCAGACACTTGTCATATCGGTTGGCAATGATTGCCTGGCTTTGCTTCTTGAACTCCTCCAGGTCATTCACAACCCTGCTGCCAAAGAAGGTCTCTCCGTCTTTTAAGGTTGGCTCATAGATAATAACTGTAGCGCCCTTTGCCTTGATACGCTTCATAATACCCTGAATGGAGCTCTGGCGGAAGTTGTCACTGTTGCTCTTCATAGTCAGACGATATACGCCCACTACTACTTCTTTCTCTTTTCCTTCTTCCCAGCTGTCATTTGCACCATATGCGCCTGCAATCTCCAATACTCTGTCTGCGATAAAGTCCTTACGGGTACGGTTGGAATCTACGATTGCTTCGATCAGATTCTCAGGAACATCTGCATAATTGGCAAGTAACTGCTTCGTGTCCTTTGGCAGGCAGTAACCGCCATAGCCGAAGCTTGGATTGTTGTAGTGTGTTCCGATACGAGGGTCAAGGCATACACCGTCTATGATCTGCTTCGTATTCAGTCCCTTCATTTCTGCATAGGTATCCAGCTCATTGAAATAGCTGACACGTAATGCCAGATACGTATTGGCAAAAAGCTTCACTGCTTCTGCTTCTGTAAATCCCATGAATAACGTATCAATATCCTCTTTGATTGCGCCCTCCTGAAGTAATTCTGCAAAGGTATGTGCAGCCTTTACCAGTCTTGCGTTCTCCACGTCTGTACCGACAATGATACGGCTTGGATACAGGTTATCATATAAAGCCTTGCTCTCACGCAGAAATTCCGGGCTGAAAATAATATTGTCACAGTGGTATTTCTCATGGACAGATGCAGTAAATCCAACTGGAATCGTGGATTTGATGACCATAATCGCTTCTGGATTGTATTCGATTACCAGCTTGATAACTGCTTCTACAGCAGAGGTATCAAAGAAATTCTTCTTACTGTCATAATTGGCCGGTGCTGCAATCACAACAAAGTCTGCATCAGAATAAGCTTCCTTGGCATCCAGTGTTGCTTTCAAATCCAGCTCCTTCTCTGCCAGATATTTCTCAATATATTCATCCTGAATTGGAGACTTTCTTTTGTTAAGCATCTCTACCTTCTCAGGAATAATGTCTACTGCTGTTACCTGATGATGCTGGCTCAACAGTGTCGCAATAGAAAGTCCTACATAGCCAGTACCGGCAACTGCAATTTTCAAGTCTTTAAATTCTCTCATGGTGTTCTCCTTCTTATTTATAAAACCTTGCATACCACTCTGCAAAATGTCTTAGTCCTTCACGCAGGCTTGTGGATGGTCTGTAGCCATAATCACGTTCCAATGCTGATGTGTCTGCATACGTCACGGGCACATCTCCTGCCTGCATGGGTACAAGTTCCTTATGTGCTTCAAAATCATAATCCTCCGGCAGCACGCCTGCCCGTATCAGTTCTTCCTGCAATATCTGTACAAAATCCAACAGATTCTCCGGATTCTGATTACCGATATTGTAGACTGCATAAGGTGGAATCGGCAAGCCATCTTCTCCATTCTCACGTTTTGGTGCTCCCTGCATGACACGGACCACACCCTCTACAATATCGTCAATATAGGTAAAATCTCTCTTACAGTTTCCGTAATTAAAAATCTGTATTTTTTCACCTTTTAACAGCTTATTCGTAAAGCCGAAATATGCCATATCCGGTCTTCCTGCAGGTCCATATACCGTAAAGAAACGAAGTCCCGTGGATGGAATATTATAGAGCTTGGAATAGGCATGTGCCATCAGTTCATTAGATTTCTTCGTTGCAGCATAGAGACTGACCGGGTTATCCACCTTATCCTCCGTGCTGTATGGCACTTTCTTATTAGAGCCGTATACGGAAGAACTGGAGGCATATACCAGGTGCTCTACAGGAGTATTCCCTTCATCATAGGAATGTCTGCAAGCCTCCAGAATATGATAAAAGCCAATCAGATTTGCTTCTATATAGGCATCTGGATTCGTAATGGAATAGCGAACCCCCGCCTGTGCTCCCAGATTTACAACGATCTGTGGCTGGTATTGACCAAAAATTGAATCAACCGCAGCCCTGTCTGCCAGATTGCCTTTTATAAAATAAAACTGTTCATACTGATTCAGTTCTGCCAGTCTGGCTTCTTTTAAAGATACATCATAATAGGCACTCATGTTATCCAGACCGATAACTTTTACACCCTCTACTTCTTTCAAAAGGCGCTTAGCCAGATTGGAACCGATAAATCCCGCCACACCGGTAATAAAAACGCATTTATTTTTCAGGTCAATTTTTTCTTTATTTTCCAACATATAGTAAGCTCCTCATAAACAAATAACCAGTGTACTGTATACAGATTATACATCATAAATCCATATATAGGCTAGTTATATTTTACTATATATCAGGTAAATTACAACCTTTTTTTAATTTTCTGCCCTGCTGACTGCTGCTTTCATCTCTTTAATGTATTCACACACAGGAGCAATACAGTCTTTACCATACCTGGCAACAAGCTTTACAATGGCACTGCCTACAATAGCTCCATCTGCCTTAGCTGCCATTTCATATGCCTGCTGTGGTGTGGAAATACCAAAGCCAATGGCACAGGGGATGTCTGATACCTGTTTCACCTGCTCAACCATAGCATGAATATCTGTTGTAATCTGGCTTCTCACACCCGTTACGCCCAATGAAGATACGCAATACAGGAAACCTTTTGCCTGCTTTGCAATCATATGGATACGCTCTTTGGAAGTCGGGGCGATCATGGATATCAGATCTACGCCTGCTGCCTCGCATGCGCCACTGACTTCATCATTTTCCTCAAAAGGCACATCAGGAATGATCACGCCATCAATTCCACACTCCGCACATTTCTTCATAAAACGCTCTGTTCCATAGGTATACACCGGATTCATGTAAGTCATGAATACAAGAGGGACATCTGTCTCCTTGCGGACTTCTTTTACCATATCAAATAAATCATCTGTCGTAGTACCTGCGCTTAATGCACGCACATCTGCTTCCTGGATTACCACGCCCTCTGCAATAGGATCTGAAAAAGGAATTCCTATCTCTATCAGGTCTGCTCCGGCTTTTGCCATCTCCGGTATCAGCTTCTTTGTGGTTTCCACATCAGGGTCTCCCCCTGTTACAAAGGCAATGAATGCCTTCTGATTATCAAATGCTTTCTGTATTCTAGTCAAAGATCTCTACCCCCCTGTATCTGGCGATTGCGGCTACATCCTTATCTCCGCGTCCTGAAATGTTAATTACAATGATCTGGTCTTTATCCATGGCCGGTGCAAGCTTCTTACCATATGCTACTGCATGGGCACTCTCGATTGCAGGAATGATGCCCTCTGTTCTTGACAAATATTCAAAAGCCTCTACCGCTTCTTCATCCGTAATCGGAACATACTGTGCTCTGCCTGTTTCGTAAAGATTAGCATGCTCTGGTCCGATTCCCGGATAATCCAGTCCGGCAGAGATAGAATATACCGGTGCGATCTGTCCATATTCATTCTGGCAGAAGTAAGACTTCATACCGTGGAAAATACCAATACTTCCATTTGCTATAGTTGCCGCATTCTTTGGATTGTTCACACCAAGTCCAGCAGCTTCACATCCGATTAATCTGACACTCGTGTCAGGAATAAATTCATAAAAAGCGCCCATTGCATTGCTGCCACCACCTACACAGGCAATTACAGCATCCGGTAATCTGCCTTCTGCTTCCTGCAGCTGCTCTTTGATCTCCTCTCCGATAATCTTCTGGAAATCACGGACAATCATCGGAAAAGGATGAGGTCCCATAACAGAACCAAGTACATACAATGTATCATCCATTCTGGAAGCCCATTCACGCATGGTCTCATTGACAGCGTCTTTCAGTGTCATTGTTCCTGAAGTAACGGGATGTACTTTTGCTCCCAGAAGCTCCATTCTATAGCAGTTGAGCACCTGTCTGTCTGTATCTTCTTTTCCCATGAAAATCTCACATTCCATATCCATCAGTGCTGCCGCTGTGGCTGTTGCCACACCATGCTGACCTGCTCCTGTCTCTGCAATGACTCTGGTCTTACCCATCTTCTTGGCAAGCAGCACTTGCCCCAATACATTGTTGATCTTATGGGAACCGGTATGATTCAGATCCTCACGTTTGAGATAGATCTTTGCTCCACCCAGATCTTTTGTCATTTTCTCTGCATAATAAAGCAATGATGGTCTTCCTGCATATTTCGTCAGCAGATCATGTAATTCCTGCTTGAATTGTGGGTCATTCTTATAGTATTCGTATGCTTTCTCCACTTCATTGACTGCGGGAATTAATGTCTCAGGAATATACTGTCCACCGTATAACCCGTATCGTCCTTTCTTCTGTTCCATTGATTACTCCTCTCTTTCTGATATCTGCGAATCTTCTCTATCAGTTCTCGTACTTTCGCTTCCTCCTTATGTCCGTCGGTCTCCACTCCGGTACTGACATCTATGCAATAACAATCCTGTGTTCCAAGTACTTCTTCAATATTCCCAGGTGTCAGTCCGCCTGCCAGGAAAAACGGCTGTATTGACACGCCCTGGTTTTCCAGCTCTTTTAAGCTTTTCTGTAGAATCTCTAATGGAAAACGTTCCCCGCTTCCACCATAAGCGTCTTTTTTATATGTATCAAAAAGCATATACTCTGCCAAAGGTGTCACCATACTGCTTACTTGTTCACTGCTCTGTACTCTGACTGCTTTTATGACAGGCGTGTCAGTTCTGTTTTTGATTTCTGTGATATATTCTGGAGTCTCGTCTCCATGCAGCTGTATCACATCAATGATTCCTCGGCTGCACAACGACAGCACATGCTCTATGGGTTCATTGACAAATACCCCTACTGCCTGAATCTGTGGCGCCAATGCCTGCTTCATCATCAACGCCTGTTCATCGGTTACGAATCTCTTCGTTGGTGCAAAGACAAACCCTACATATTCCGGCAGATATTTATTCACAATATCTACATCTTCTAATGTCTTCAATCCACATATCTTTACCTTGGGCATATTACACCTCACTACTTATACCCTACTGCGAAGTTCATCCAGCATCCGGGCTTTATCAGGGCTGCGCATCAATGTCTCTCCTATCAGTACACCATTCACGCCAGCGCTGACTAACTCTGCAATATCTTCCGCTGTCTTAATTCCACTCTCTGCTACGAACAATACATTACGGGGAACCAGTTCACGAAGCCTTGTGCTGTTGTGGATATCCACTGTGAAATCCTTCAGATTACGGTTATTGACTCCGACCATTCTTGCTCCTGCTGCCAGAGCACTGGCTGCTTCTGCTTCATCATGGGCTTCCACCAGTGCTGACAAGCCAAGCTGGTCACAGATTGCCTTGTATTGTCTGATGGTCTCTGTATCAAGCAGTGCTGCAATCAGCAATACACAGGAAGCCCCCAGCAATTTGGCTTCATAGATCATATATTCATCAATGATGAAGTCTTTTCTGATCGTTGGAATCTGTACTGCATCATTGATTTCCCGTAAGAACCTGTCTTCACCCTTGAAGTAGTCTGTCTCTGTCAGTACAGAGATGCAGTCAGCCCCTGCCTTTTCATACTCTCTGGCAATCTCCAGATAAGGGAAATCATCTGCTATGATTCCTTTTGATGGGGATGCCTTTTTCACCTCACAGATAAAACTGATACCGTCTTTGGCAACCGCCTTCTCAAAGGGAAAAGTAAATGTGCCTTCCTTTGCTGCCAGGTTCAATGCCTGTTCTTTCACTGTTTCAAGTGGTATGTGTGCCTTTTTCCTCTCAACTCTCGCCCGCGTAGCTGCCGCCAGATCATCTAAAATCATATTTTCCCTCATTTCCTACGCATTGGTAAGTGCAACAAACTGCTGTAGCTTCTCATATGCTTTGCCGTTTGCGATTGTCTCTCTTGCTTTCTGGATGCCAACTGCAATGGAATCAGCTCCACCCATCAGATAAATGCCGGCTCCTGCGTTGAGAATCACTGCTTCTGCCTTGGCATCTGTACATTCTCCTTTTAGAATGCTCTCTGTAATTTGGGCATTCTGTGCGCCATCACCGCCTACCAGCTCACTTTTATCACATCTCTTCATGCCAAACTGTTCTGGGGTCAGTTCATATCTGGTGAAAGTACCCTGGTTCACTTCCATAACAGTGGTCGGTGCGCTCAGTGATATCTCATCCAGTCTGTCCTGTCCATATACAACCAATGCACGCTTCACGCCCAGTTTATCCAGTACATGTGCCATAGGCTCTACCAGCTCTTCGCTGTAGACACCAAGCAGCTCCACATCAGCTTCTGCCGGATTGGCAAGAGGTCCAAGGATATTAAATACTGTTCTGATTCCAAGTGCTTTACGAACAGGTCCTACGAAACGCATTGCTGAATGATATTTTTGTGCGAACATAAAACAGATATTGCTCTCTTCCAGGACTTTGGCATTCTGCTCCGGCTCCAGATCCAGCTTTACACCAAGGGCTTCCAGACAATCTGCCGCACCACTCTTACTGGATACGCTTCGGTTACCATGTTTGGCTACCTTATAGCCTGCTGCTGCAACAAGGATGCTGGCTGTTGTGCTGATATTAATGGAATTGGCTTCATCGCCGCCGGTTCCCACGATTTCCAGTACATCTCCCTGCACAGGAACTTTAATTCCATGCTTTCTCATGCCCTTTGCAAAAGCCGTAATCTCTTCGACTGTCTCACCCTTCATACGAAGTGCTGTCAGGAAAGCTGCCATATTCACAGCTTCTGCCTCATCACTCATGATCTCATCCATGACCTGCTCTGCTTCTGCTGCTGTTAAATTCTGTCTCTCTACTACCTTTTTAGTTGCTTCTGCTATCATCATCGTATCCTCCCATGAAATTTTGTATCATTTCCCTGCCCTGCGGTGTCATAATGGACTCCGGATGGAACTGAACGCCATAGATAGGCAGTGTCTTATGCTGTACTGCCATGACTTCGCCCTTCTCATCCACTGCTGTGATCTGTAAGGACTCCGGTATCATGTTCTTATCAGCCACCAGCGAATGATATCTTGCTACCGGAATTTCTTTCGGAAGTCCTTTGAAAATGACACTCGTGTCATCTATCTTTACCATGCTTTGTTTACCGTGCATCAGCTGCGGTGCATATGTGATCTTACCTCCCAGTGTCTCACAGATTGCCTGATGTCCCAGACACACACCAAGCAAAGGAATTGGATGGTTCACTCCTTCTCTGATCAGCGCTTCACATACACCTGCATCAGCTGGTCTTCCCGGTCCTGGTGACAATACAATGTGTGAGGGTTCCAGCTTCATGATCTCTTCTACTGACAATTCATCATTTCGAATCACTCGCAGTTCTTCCCTGCCAGCTGCAAGCTCTCCTATCAGCTGCACAAGGTTAAAAGAAAAGCTGTCATAATTATCAATCAGTAAAATCATGCCTTACACACCTCCTCTGTCAGTCGGATTGCTTCTATTACCGCGCCTGCTTTATTTGCACATTCCTGATATTCACTCTCAGGTATGGAATCTGCCACGATACCGGCACCAGCCTGTACGTATACCTTCTTACCTTTTTTCACTGCTGTTCTGATTGCAATACATACATCCAGATTGCCGCTAAAGTCCATATATCCGATTGCCCCACCATATACACCTCTGGCTTCCGGTTCCAGCTCATCTATGATCTCACAAGCCCTGAACTTGGGTGCTCCAGAGAGTGTTCCCGCCGGAAGCAGCGCTTCTATAGTATCTGCACAGGTCTTACCCTTTGCCAGCTCACCTACCACTGTACTTGCGATATGCATAACCTTGGAGAAACGGTGGATTGCCATGTAATCTGCCACTTTGACGGAACCATATTCTGCAATTCTTCCAAGATCATTTCTCGCCAAATCTACCAGCATGTTATGTTCTGCACATTCCTTTTCGTCTGCCAGCAGTTCCTTCTCCAATGCCTGATCTTCTTCTATGCTCTTGCCTCTTTGTCTGGTTCCTGCTACCGGGAAAGTCATCAGTCTGCCATTGGTCAGCTTCACCATGGTCTCCGGTGAAGTACCTGCAATCTGCATATCCTTGATCTGCATGTAGTACATATATGGCGAAGGATTGGTAGTTCGAAGTACTCTGTATGCATTGAGAAGGCTTCCTTCATAATCCGCTTCAAATCTTCTGGAGATAACACCCTGGAAAATATCGCCCTCTTTGATGTAATGCTTTGTTTTCTCTACCATGCTGCAATACTCTTCTTTGCTGAGATTGCAGGTAAACTCCGGTGCTTTCTGAGGCTTTTCATAAGGAATCGGTTCTGTAATACGAAGAGTCTCGATAAAGGCATCTATCTCTTCTACTGCTTTGTTATATCCTGCTTCACCATCAGCAGTCCTTGCATTGACGATGATACACAGCTTATGCATTACCTGGTCAAAAGCCAGAAGCTTATCGAACATCATCAATTCAAAATCATTTACATCACTCTGCTTGATATGTAACTTGGGTTCTGCATATTGAATCGTCTCATAAGCAAAGTATCCAACCAGACCTCCTGTAAAGGTCGGAAGACCTTCTATCTGTGGGGAGCGATACTGTTCCAGCAGGCTCTGCAGGGCTTCCTTTGGTTTACCGGGAAGAATACGGACCATGCCATTCTCTTTTACCTTCACCACACCATTCTTACAGGATACAGACAGCTTCGGATGATATCCCAGAAAAGAATATCTTCCAAGATTGCCGCCCTCCACGCTCTCCAGCAGGAAATACTGTCCATCCAGCGCTGCCAGCTTACGCAGCATCAGGATTGGGGTGACATCATCTGCCAGAATCTCCCTGCACACTGGAATGTATGTGTAATCTTTTTCATATTGCTTCGCCTGTTCATATGTCGGTATTATCATGAGCTGACCTCCTTACTATCACCTCTGTGAATAAGCAGACTCGCAAGCTTCGCTTGCTCGTTCGCGTTGCTCGCCCTAGGGCTCTGCTTATTCGCGCAAAAAAAGAGCTTCTATCCTAACTGCTTAGGACAAAAGCTCTTGAATATACTTCTGCGGTACCACCTAAATTGATGTATAAAAATACACCCTCTCCATAAACGTACTATCATACGTCTTCCCTTGGTAACGAGCGGAAATCCCGTTGGGCATTACTCAAGCATATGCTCTTTGCTCCCACCTTCCCGAGTCCATTCCATGTTCCTTAGACTGCTGCAATTCCACCACCTGCGGCTCTCTGTGAATCCGTTCAGACCATGTACTCCTCTCGGTCATTAGTTTCTGTTCTGTGTTTTTATGGTATAACTATATTCACTTTGCCGGCATATGTCAATACCTGTTTCTGTTCTTTTGTATTTTTATGCATAATTATCATTTTGAATTATGAAAAATGCACAATTACATGAAACGTACCAAATCTTCTACCGTTTTTCTCTTAGGTGCTTCCGGTGTCTCTGCGGGATAACCTACAGCAACCAGCGCTGCTACTTTTCTTCCTTCTTCGATGTTGATAAGTTCGCCAACCTTAGCTTCATCAAAGATTCCCATGATAACGGAACCGATGCCTTTCTCATGCGCTGCCAGACAGAAAGTCTGTGTTGCGATACCTGCATCGAACATTTCCCAGCGGTCTTCCTTGCTGGTAGTAAAGGAACCGTCTCTCTCATATCCGCTTCTGCCCTGGATCATTGTAACGACTACCAGTGCTGCGGCATGCTCGATTGTTCCTGTATTGTAAGTGAAGCCAAGAACTGCATCATTAGCAATCTTGGACTTTAATTCAGGATTCTCAACTACAACATATCTGACTACCTGGGAGTTCTTCCATGATGGTGCGAAAGAAGCTTCTTTAATGATTTCTTCCATCACTTCATGAGGGATTGGCTTCTCCTGATACTTTCTGATACTTCTTCTTGTTTCAATACATGTTAATGCGTCCATTGTGTACCATCCTTTCTCTGCACGTATCTTCTCTAGGATGAAGGCTCGTGCCAGCGGCTTCATCCTGTCTATAGATAGCCGTCTTATTCACGGACTATTATACCTGTCTATATGCTTCCTTATGACGCTTCATCCTGTTCCATACAACGAAATATGCTGGAATCAGGAAACAGTCTGCAAATATCCATGCAAGCGGGCTTGCAAAGCATGCAGCATTATAACCAAAGATTGGCACAAATACTGCCCCTACCAAAGTCCTTGCTGCCATTTCCAACACACCGGCTATAATGGCAAAGAAGCCAAATCCCATACCCTGAATCATGAATCTGACAATATTCACCAATGCAAGTGGAAAATAGAACAATCCATTGATCAGAAGGAAATGCTGCGCATCTGCCAGAATTCCTGTTTCACTACCACTGACAAAAAGCTTCAACAGGTGTGGACCAAATGCAGCAATAATCAATAATCCTATTACGGAGTATACTGCACCTAATATGATACAGCTTCCCAGTCCCTTATGTAACCGGTCCAGCTTATAACCGCCTGCATTCTGTCCTCCATAAGTAGCCATCGTAGCGCCCATGGAATCAAAAGGACACACGATGAACATACTGATCTTGGATGCTGCTGTAACACTGGCTACTGCATCAGAACCCAGGGTATTTACTGCAGACTGGAGAATAACACTGCCAATTGCTGTAATGGAGTACTGCAATCCCATAGGTACACCGGCGTTGAACAGCTCTGCCATTTCACGCTTCTCCATCCGCCACTCATCCTTAGATAACTGCAGCATCTCCACCTTTTTGCGGATATAGATCACACAGATAATTCCTGATACCACCTGGGATAATACTGTAGCTGCTGCTGCACCTGCCACTCCCATATTGAAATTCAGGATAAAAACAAGGTCCAATATGACATTAAGGAATGAAGATATTACAAGAATAATCAGAGGTGCTCTGGAATTACCCAGTGCACGGATCATGCCTGAAGTCAGATTGAACAGGTACGTAGCCGGAATACCTATGAAAATAATCAGAATATACTGATAGGAATATTCAAAAATATTCTCCGGCGTTCGCATCAATGTCAGAATCGGTCTACAGAATATTACTGTCAGAGCCGTCATGACCACTGCAAAAATCACCGATAACCAGATACTGTTTGCATAGAGCTTACGCAGTGTTTTATAGTCCTTTGCCCCGAAACGATGTGCCACCGGCAGTGCAAAACCACTGCATACGCCGTTACAGAATCCTATGATCAGAAAATTAATAGAGCCTGTCGCACCTACTGCCGCCAGCGCATCTACGCCCAGAAACTGCCCTACAATCATGGTATCTACCAGATTATAGAGCTGCTGGAATAAATAACCAAATAATAAAGGCACAGAAAACCCAAGAATCAGCTTCATGGGGGAGCCTTCTGTCATATCCTTCGTTACGCTCATTGTTACTACCTAAACCTTTCCCCTATCCAGCAGACTTTGCGCCATCAGCACAAAGTTGTTTTTACACTTATTTCAAGAATCCATTTACAATCTGCTCTTCTGCTTCTGCCTCTGTCAATCCAAGTGTCATCAGCTTGATGAGCTGTTCTCCTGCAATCTTGCCGATTGCCGCCTCATGGATCAGGCTCGCCTCCAGATTATTGGCTTCCAGTGCAGGAATTGCCTTTACTGTAGCCCTGTCCATGATAATGGCATCGCATTCTGTATGACCTGCACATTTGTTATTACCATTGATCTGGGAATAGAATACCTGTGTGGAATCCTCTTTTGCCACGGATCTGGACACAACATTCGTACTGGAATCTTCTCCATTCAGGTCTACATAGAATTTCGTTTCTGCATGCTGTACGCCATGGGTCATGATCTTCTCTTTTACGACCAGTGTAGCGCCTGCTGCCAGATCGGCACGTGTCTCACGTACTGTAGAGTCTACACCCTTGATCTGTACAGCTTCCATTTCCATGTAGCTGCCCTCTTCCATGTGCACGATGGTCTGTGGATTCAGGATTCTCTCTCCCTTACCGTCACCACTTCCGTAATGCTTCTCCACATAGCGCAGCTTCGCATTCTTTCCAACGAAAAAGGTATGAATACCATCATGTTCACTGGCTGCATCACCACTGTTATGAATACCGCATCCGGCAATGATCGTCACATCACAGTCTTCTCCGATATGGAAATCATTATATACCAGTTCTTTTAGGCCTGTCTGTGACAAAATGACAGGGATATGCACACTTTCATTTTTCGTACCGGGTTTGATATAAATATCAATACCTGATTTATCTGCCTTGCCTACGATCTCAATATGCTCTGTAGACTTTCTGTCAATACTCTCGCCATTTGAACGGATATTGTATGCACCTGCAGGCACTCCATGCAGATCAGCTACCTCGGCAAGTAATGTCTTCTGAATCTCATCCACGGATACAACCTCCTTTATTATGCACACAATAAGCATCCCCATTTAAAAGCTGTGGCAATATCTCTTCCTTAGAGCCTTCTGCTGTGATGCTTCCATCAGCAATAACTACAATTCTATCTGCTATATTCAGAATCCTCTCCTGGTGGGATATGATTACGATAGAGCCTTGGGTCTGCTCATGCATCTGTTCAAATACCTGTATCAGATTCTGGAAGCTCCACAAGTCAATGCCTGCCTCCGGCTCATCAAAAATAGAGAGCTTCGTACCTCTTGCCATTACCGTTGCAATCTCTATTCTCTTTAATTCCCCACCTGATAAAGAGCTGTTTACTTCTCGGTTAATATAGTCTCTTGCACATAATCCTACTTCTGACAGATACTTACAGGCTCCGTCTACGCTGACTTTTTCACCCGATGCCAGCCGTATCAGGTCAAGAACCGTAATGCCCTTGAAGCGCACTGGTTGCTGAAAGGCAAAACTGATCCCCTTCTTTGCACGATCTGTAATAGAAAGCCCTGTAATATCCTCTCCATCTAATAGAATCTGTCCTTCTGTAGGGCGGATGATACCCGCTATCATCTTCGCCAGAGTCGATTTACCACCACCATTAGGTCCTGTGATCGCTGTAAATCTGTCTTCTATCTTCAGATTAATATGATTTAAAATATCCTTGCCCTTATCATCATCCACATGATAAGATACATCTCTTAATTCCAGCATTTTAATACCCATGTCTTTCTAATACCGGCAGATTTCATGCCGTATTTTTGTAGCAGACAAGAGGGCATTCCTTGTCCGGAGTACCCTCTTCATTTCTGTTATCACATCTAATACTATTCTTCTGTTTCAGATTGTTCTACAACTGCAATACCAAGTTCCTTTAACTGGATATCATCTACATAGTCAGGCGCATTTGTCATCAGACAGGATGCATCCTTTACCTTAGGAAATGCAATTACTTCACGGATGGAATCTGCCTGCGTCATCAGCATAACCATACGGTCAAGACCAAATGCAAGTCCTGCGTGAGGTGGTACACCATACTTGAAAGCAGTCAACAGGAAGCCAAATCGCTCCTGTGCTGTTTCCTTGGAAAGTCCGATGATCTCGAACATCTTCTCCTGAATGTCATCCTGATGGATACGGACACTACCGCCACCAAGCTCTGTACCATTTAATACGATATCGTATGCCTTGGCACGAACCTTACCGGGATCAGTGTCAAGAAGTGGAATATCCTCTTCCATAGGCATTGTGAACGGATGATGCATTGCTACATATCTGTTCTCTTCCTCACTCCACTCAAGAAGAGGGAACTCTGTTACCCACAGGAAGTTGTACTGGTTCTTGTCCAGAATACCAAGATTTCTTGCGATCTCCAGACGAAGGTTGCCTAATACATCCCATACGACTTTATTTCTATCGGCTGCGAACAGAAGTAAGTCTCCGTTCTTACCGTTCATTGCTTTCACAAGTGCTGCCATCTGCTCTTCTGTCATGAACTTGGCAAAAGAAGATTTCAATGTACCGTCAGGCTGGATTGCGATATATGCCAGACCCTTGGCACCAAAGCCCTTGGCAAACTCTACCAGTGCATCGATCTTCTTTCTGGGCATCTCTCCCTGACCTTCTGCGTTGATACCACGAACAGAACCGCCATTCTCCAATGCAGATGTAAATACGCTGAAACCACAGCCTGCTACTACATCACTGACATTGACAAGCTCCATACCAAAACGTGTATCAGGCTTATCAGAACCGAAACGATCCATAGCTTCCTGCCATGTCATTCTTGGGATAGGATTAGGTACGTCGATACCGATAGTTTCCTTGAATACAGCCTTTAACAGTCTCTCATTGACTTCGATAACATCATCTACATCTACGAAGGATAATTCCATATCTACCTGTGTGAACTCAGGCTGTCTGTCAGCACGTAAGTCCTCATCACGGAAGCACTTTGCAATCTGGAAATATCTATCAAATCCAGAACACATCAGCAGCTGCTTGAACAGCTGTGGTGACTGGGGCAGAGCATAGAATGTACCAGGATGCACACGGCTTGGTACCAGGTAATCTCTTGCGCCTTCTGGGGTTGACTTATTCAGAATAGGAGTCTCGATCTCCAGGAAGCCTTCATTTGTCATGAACTCACGAATCTTAGCTACTACACGGCTTCTCATCATGATCTTAGCCTGTAAGTCAGGTCTTCTCAGATCCAGATAACGGTATTTCAGACGAAGCTCTTCCTTGGTCTTGGAATCTGCCTCGATCTGAAAAGGCGGTGTCTCTGATTCAGAGAGAATACGAAGCTGTGTCGCACGAACTTCGATTGCACCTGTTGCCATATTCTCATTGGTATTGCCTTCACGGTTCTCTACCTTACCAACAACAGCGATTACATATTCACTTCTAAGGCTCTCAGCCTTGGCAAATTCTTCTGCTCCAACGAATCTCTGTGGATCATCACCCTGTTCGAAGATAATCTGTAACAGACCACTTCTGTCACGAAGATCTACGAAAATGATTCCTCCTTTATTTCTACTCTTCTGTACCCAGCCCATAACGGTTACAGTCTGACCAACATTTGCTGTGGTGACCTCTGTACATCTGTGGGTTCTCTTCAAACCTTTCATAGTCTCAGCCATGTCTTTATCCTCATTTCTGCGCAATAAAATATCGCACGTTATTTTAAACTAATTTAATGGATTTTTGTAGAATTCCTGAAATTCCTCATATCCTTCTGCCGTAAGCTGTTCCTTCTGGAACTTCTTATTCTTATTCATTCTGGCAACCAGTACCTGTGTGCCGTCCTTTCTTGCTTCCTGTGCCTTGGCAATGACATCACACAGAGCCTGTCCCTCTACGCCTTTCTCAATCAGATAAGCGATTTTCTTATTCCTGGAAGGTACTTTGAATCCACTCTCAAGAAGCAGCATGATAATACGCTCAAAACCGATGGAGAATCCGCAGGCAGGAACATCCTTGCCTGTAAATCTGCCTACCATCTTGTCATAACGTCCACCGCCGCCGCAGCTTCCACCAAACTCAGGCATTGCAATCTCAAAAATAGTACCTGTATAATATGACATACCACGTACCAGAGTCGGATCAAATACCAGCTTGAAATGATCTCCCTTGGTCGCATTGACACTTTCAATGATCTCTCTGAAGCTTGTCTTCACATCTTCCTCAAGGAAGCCTGTCATCTTCTCTTCGATAAAGGACAAGGTATCTTCGCTCTCCTGCATTCCTTTAAATAATGCAAGATACTTCTCTACACTGTCTTTGGCATAGCCGTCTTCGATCAGTTCATTCTCTACACCATCAAGACCTATTTTGTCCATTTTATCCAGAATAATGAATATATTATCATAATCCTCTTCGGCAAAACCGCTGTACGCAGCCATTGCCTTTAAGATTCTTCTGTCATTGATACGGATCTCGAAATTCTTGAAACCAATCCTGCCAAGTGTTGTTGTTGTTGCAAGGATCAGCTCAATCTCTGCCAGATTGGAGGCTTCGCCCAAAATATCAATATCGCACTGCATAAACTGACGATATCTGCCTCTCTGTGGCCTGTCTGCCCTCCATACATTGCCTATCTGCAATGCCTTGAAAGGAGAAGGCAGTTCATTGGCATGATTGGAATAATAACGCACCAGAGGTACTGTCAGGTCATAACGCATACCAAAGTCTACCAGGTCAGCTTCTTCCTTGGCTGTCTCAAGATTGAGCTTCTCACCTCTCTTCAATACCTTGAAGATCAGCTTCTCATTCTCTCCACCCTGCTTGCTGCTTAAATTCGCTATATTCTCCATGCAGGGAGTCTCTATAGGGGTAAAACCGAATTTACCATAGGTCTCCTTGATCACGCCGATTACATAATCACGGATTGCCATTTCTTCCGGCATAATATCTTTCATTCCCGTAACAGGCTTCTTATTCAGTGCCATACTATACCTCATTTCCTTTTTCATTAATCTGTTAGAATTTTACACTGTTTATGTGCCTTTTTCAAGGTTTTTTGCTGTTTTTCCTAAAATACAAAAACAGAGATCGGGAAACTTTTGTATTTCCACAAGCTCTGTTTATTTTCATGAATACAGTTTATCTTTAATTTCCAGACTCTGCCATAGTTCGGATTGCATCTACGGTATTCTGATACTCCTGCTGAACTTTCCCGTAAGCTTCTTCATATCCGTTGAACTCTCTTCCCCGGAGTCTCTCCGTAAGGGATGCGCAGACTTCGTAAAGTCCGTCCAGTCCCAGATTCAGGCAGATTCCTTTTAATGTGTGGGCAGCGCGGAAAGCTCCCTCTGCATTTTGTTCTTCCACTGCCTTTACCAGACTCCTATAGCTTGGCTCATCAAGGAATTTCAGGGCAAATCGCTTCACCATTGCTTCACTACCCATTCTGCCCAATACACCTTCAAAATCGGCTCCTATACTCTCATAGCATTCTTGTACTGTCATCTGCTTTTATTCCTTCCTATATTCATATTCTTCCCATACTCTGACCTTAATATCTACCATACATTCCAATAATAAAGGGGAACTCTTCTTGATTTTAAGTTCCTCTTCACCTTAATTTCATTATATCTTACAAAAACATTAATGTAAAGAATCCCAACTCCACCTAAGTTTCATTCATACCAGATTATGTTGTAATATACCGATCAATTCCTCTATAACAATCGGTTTGGATAAGAATCCATATATTTTTTTTACCGTTTATCTCACAACATATTGCAATATTATGGAACCAGCGTTTTTCTTCTGTCTTCAGATGAACATACTCGGAATCCCATTCCTGCTGTTCATGAACCTGGATTTCCTCCAGATAATTCTTCTCCGGATCTTCATGCTCCGCTGGATAAGTTTTCATGTGTTTTGGTATTGCAAGACAGATTACCGTGAAAGTATCCTCATCCTGAATTTGTTTTCCTTTCTTTATAACCTTGCTCAATGTATAACCATCCTCTGTTTCCTTAATTTCCACAGAAATACTGTAGAAATCCAGATTATTGTTCCCTACTACAAATTCAACATTGATATCCGGGAGCTGTTCTTGGATGTATGGTGCATATTTTTCATACAGGTTTGTGGTTCATAAATACACCGTGATTGTTTCTTCCTCTTCTTTTTCTGCGCTCTTCCCGTCACAGCCTGACAAAAGCGATAAAGCTGTCACCATCACTAAAAGTACAGACAAAACTTTGTTCCATTTTCTCTTTTCCATTATGCATTCTCCTTCTGTCTGTTTTCTGTTAATTTATGAATTACTTTTAACAGTAGTTTTACATCAACAGGCTTAGGGATATGTTCATCCATTCCTGCTTCTTTAGCTCTCAGCCTGTCCTCCGTGAATGCATTAGCGGTCATTGCAATGATTGGAATCATCCTTGCATCCTCTCTGTCCAGAGATCGAATCAGCTTTGTGGCTTCATAACCATTCATCACCGGCATCATGATATCCATAAGAATGACATCAAATTCACCAGGTTTACTTTTTCTGAATAGTTCTACAGCTTCCTGTCCGTTCCATGCTTTTGTCACATCAGCACCTTCATTCTGAAGCATAAATTCTGCAATTTCCATATTCAGCTCATTATCTTCTGCCAGAAGAATATGCAATCCCTTTATAGATTTTTCTGAAACATTCTCCTGTTCTTTGCGTTGATCTGCTTCCATATCTATTTTGAATGGAATCAGGACCACAAATTTCGTTCCAACACCTTCCTCACTTTCAAAAGTAATGGTTCCACCCATTTTCTCAACCAGTTTTTTGGTAATCGGCATTCCCAGACCTGTTCCGGCAAATTTTGTGCGGCTTCCTGTATGCTCCTGTGCAAATGGTTCAAAAATATGCTTCTGGAACTCATCTGTCATTCCGATTCCTGTATCCCGGCAGACAAATTCTATCGTCGTCATATCCTGCTGCTCTGATATAAGTTCCCTGCAGCTGATATAAATGCTTCCATTTTCTTTATTGTATTTCACAGCATTTGACAGAATATTCATCAAAATCCGTTTTACATGCGCCGGGCTTCCGATACAATTACGGTGTATGATTTCGTTTTCTTCCCACATGATGCGGATATTCTGTTCAATAGCCATCTGTTCAACCACAACCAGCACTTCTTCGCAAATGCCGCTCAGATTAAATGGAATTTCTTCCAGCATCACTTCATCCGACTCCAGCTTGCTCATATCCAGTACATCGTTGAGCATTTCCAGCAGCAGATGAGAAGCCGATTTGACTTTTTCCCTATATTCTATCTGTTTCTCCATATCGTCAGCATAATGGTCAGCCATATCGACCATGCCACAGATTCCATTGATCGGCGTCCTGATATCATGACTCATCCTCTGGAGAAATTCCGTCTTAGCCCGATTAGCTGCCTCTGCTTTTTTTGCTGCTATCAGAAGTTCCTTTTTAAATTTTTCTTCTTTTTCCAGCTCCTGTTTTTGGTGCATCAGATTGATCCGGTATCCCCAGAACCAAAATATACTGAAGATCAGGCAATAAAGAAAAATGACACCTGTTACATTTAATGGAAGATTATGGAATACCTCCGTATCCGGAAGATACGCATAAATATAATAATCACGCTGCTTCAGCATGATTCCGTAACATCCGGTTTTCTTTAAATGAAAAATATGCCGGCTGTCGGTGTGCTGTTTCATTGCCTGAATGACCTCGTTGCCGGCAGTATCCTGTCCCACCAGGCTCTCATCATTACTGGCAACAATCGTTCCCTGGTCTGCAACCATGATTGTTCCATCTTTCCTTGTACTATAACCATTTAAAAGACTCTGTATCGTCAAAGTATAGTTTCTGACAAATTCAGGGGTTGTATAATAATAGATTGCCACAATACCCGGTGCATCTTTTCTGGCACAGGCTGCAATGTCGATATGAGACCCATCCTCTCTGGTAAAACGTTCCGAATAAGTTCTTTCTTCATATCCACTAAAATCCATGATAATGTCTTTTTGCAAATACTCCGTAATCTCATTAGTCAGAGATTCATCCATGCTGTATTCACAGTCCGTCTTTCCTTCTGCATCCAGCACAATGATACCATCCACCCAAAGAGTCTTCCGGTTCTCTTTCAGGAACTCACGGCTCAGCTGTCCGCCGTTTTCTATTTTCATTTCAATATTCGTACTCATCTGTCTGGCACTTTCGATTGCACGGAGGATACTTTTGGATTCCGAAGATTCATTATAATGGGTGTAGGTTGAGCACTGTATTTTCACATAATTTACAATCTCCACCATTCTTTTCTCTGCATCCGATTTCTCCGCATGAAAAAAATATAACAGAGAAACTACAGCCACACAGATTCCAATCAGACCGCCAACCAGCTGGATTCGTTTTCCTTTTGTCTTTCTCTTAATATCCAAGATCATCCACCTCCAGATACTTCTGGGGATCATTCAGATATTTTTCAATAATTTTCAAAGTCGTGCCATCCTGATGCATTTCTTCCAGAGTCTGGCTCATCTGCTCACAGATTCCCCTGCCATCATCTTTTGCAAAAGCAACTCCGATTCCCACAACCATCAGAGGTTCTTCCAGGATGCGGAAGCTTATATCATAATCCTTCCTATACTGGACAATAGATTCTTCATGTGCGGCAACTGCATCCACATATCCTTTTCCCAGAAATGTATAAATCAGCTCTCTGTGTCCCAGGCTGATCAGATTTCCCAGTTTGGGGATTCTCTCATCTGTCCGGCTCAGAAAGATGCCTTCCGGTTTGGTTGTAGACTGGACAGCCAGGTTCTTTCCCTCCAGGTCACTCAGCTTATAAATATCACTGTTCTCATTTACAGCAACCACCTGGCGGCTTGCTATGTACGGTCCTGCCCATTGGTAATCGTCAAGACGCCCTTCCATGGAAAAGCAGCCCATGATACAGTCAATCTCTCCGCTCT